>Ga0265299_10000093_pt1 | contig 126854 bp, 98 predicted proteins | sample AusTroGonzalo_MG_4_FD_193485 | JGI IMG/M metagenome (GOLD analysis project Ga0265299, IMG submission 193485) | Bovine rumen microbial communities from tropical cattle in Woodstock, Queensland, Australia - Gonzalo_02 | ecosystem: Host-associated > Mammals > Digestive system > Stomach > Rumen ... | reverse complement strand
CGGTTCTTATATACTTTATGACAAAATAGGTTTTGGTTTGGGGATAAATGCCTCCATAACCGGCGGAATGATAATATCGGCAGTAATTACAGCGCTTTATTTTATCTTTACGAAGAAAACGGCTTTGCCGGAATCAAAACACTGAAAATTCTTTTTATGGTTTTCAGTTATTCCGTTAAAAATATTCTCATTGCAGTTGAATATAATATGGAGCAATATATGAAAAATATGCGTTTGTTTTTTATTTCTGTTATAGCCTGTTTCATAACATCTTGTGCTATGCAGCAGGGCGTAAGAGACAGTAACTATTCGGATATGAAAGATAATAGTACTGTATTAAGTTCTGAAGAAAAACAAAAGGTTCATACGGAAAATTCTGAAGTAACTGATGGTTTTAAAAAAGAAGATATTAACGCAGTATTGAAGTCTGAAAAAAGACCATCGTTGTCTGAAATAGAAAAAAGAATACGGGATTTAACTCCTGAAGAATTTGAAAAAATGAAACAAGAGAAAGAATTTTCTGAATTAACAAAGAATATAAAAGATTATTTCCAAAAATCCTATATAAATGTATCAGATAAAGATGTATTGTTTTTGGTTGTTGCTAAATCATTCAATTATACATTCGAAGAAATTGATAAATACCTGCATCTTGGATTATTTGTAGAAAATCCTTACTGTGAAAATGATTATAAAGAATTTAAGGTATTCGACGTAATTGGTCAAAGTTTTGTATTAGCTCAAAATTGCAAAAACGAATATGGTGATAAATGTAGTACAATAGGTTCTTCTATTTTTGTTTTTTTTCAAGAAAAATGAGAAGTTTATTTCGATGATAAAATATTGTCATTGGGGAAAAAAGAATGTGTGACAATCACCGGAACATTGTCTTATCTAACTTCGGGAGGCAGAAAAAGAACTGTTCCGATAGTAGATTTTGAACTAAAATTTATAGATAAAGGAAGGGATTTATATATAATACTACCCGATAAATACTTGACTTTTCGCCGAGAATATGCTATAATATAAGTATGATTTTCGGTGGGAGGTCAGGGTTTATGAAAAACAGTTTAAGTCTAATCAGATTCTTTAAACAATATCCTTCTGAATTAAAGGCAGAACAGTATTTCATAAAACTTAGATGGGGCAAGCATATAATATGCCCTTTCTGCGGAAGCATACATATTGCAGAAAAGAAAAACAGAAAACCTATGCCATACAGATGTATGGATTGCAGAAAACATTTTTCTGTAAGAACAGGCACTATATTGTCAGAATCAAAACTTCCTTTACAGAAATGGCTTCTTGCTATCTATATACTTACAAATTCACATAAAGGCATAAGTTCCGTACAGTTGGCAGAACATTTAGGCACTACACAGAAAACAGCATGGTTTTTAGGCCATAGAATAAGACAGGCATGGATGCAGGGTTCGGGTAAACTGTTTGGCGTAATAGAAGTAGATGAAACCTATATAGGCGGATTAGAAAAGAATAAGCATAACAATAAGAAATTAAAAGCCGGAAGAGGCACTGTAGGGAAAACTCCGGTTGTAGGCGCAAAAGCAAGGAAAGGCAAAGTAAAAGCCTTTGTAGTAAAGGAAACAACCGCCAATACTCTTACTAAAATCATAACAGACAATATAGACAAAACTGCTGAATTATATACAGATGAGCATAAAGGATATAATGAGGCAGATAAATTATATAATCATTCTGTAGTAAATCACAGCGTAAAGGAATTTGTAAGGAATCAGGCCCATACAAACGGAATAGAAAGTTTCTGGGCTTTATTAAAGCGTGGTTATTATGGCATATATCATAAATGGTCTGTAAAACATTTACAGAGATATATCAATGAATTTGTAAACAGGGCAAATGCAAGGGAAACAGATATGGAGGCCAGAATATCAGAAACATTTGCAAAAGGTCTTAATACAAGATTATCTTATAAGGAACTTATAGCGGAATGAAAAAGAAAGAGAAAGTAGAGCCTATGGACATATCATTTAGTAAACTGGCTAAGATGATAGTAAGAACTAAAATCTGTAAAAAGACAGCTAAAAAAAGTAAAGAAAAAGGTGCTAAACAATAATAAAAAAAGGCAGACTTTTTTGTTGTTATAAAAACAGTAAAGCCTATGATAACATTATTTCAAATTAAATAATCTTTTTATAAATTTTCTTAAATCTATTAAATAATTTGCTGTTTCATAAACTTCATCTGATTTATGTTTAAACACATTATTTGTTATAAACTGTCTGTAATTTCTGAAATAAGAAAAACCAAAAGCATCCCCAACCAGTACCATTACATCTAAAACCCAGTTTCTCCAATCTTTCATATTTTGCTCTGTTATTTCTGAATCAGAATAACTTGTCATATAAATTGTAGTTTTAGTTAAATCGCTTAATTCTTTAAATGCGTTTTTTTGTTTTTGTATTTTTTGCAAAGAGTTCATATTAATCCTCGTAACTTCTTAATAACTTTTTTTCTTTTTCATTTTCCTTAGAAATAAATACTGGCTCTATTTTCCTCTTGTCAAAAGGTAATTTTAATAAAGAATCATTTAAATTAGCAGAAAATCCATATAATTGTATTTGTTTAATAAAAGGCAATAACATTAAAAAGATAAAGACAACAAAAATTAAATTTTCCCCGCCAAAAGGTGAAAACTTGGTAACAATATCCCAATGTAAAATAGAATATGCAAAAGACAATGTTAATATGAAAACATACCAAACGAATTTTGAATTTTGTAAAACAATATCAAATAACGCTGCTTCTGTTTGCTTTTTCATTTTACTAAAAATCAATATCAGATTGAACAATACTGATAATACAAATAAGACTGCCAATATCAAATTAGGCTTATAGCAAATCAATTTTTCTATCACATCAGACATAATAAATGAAATCCTTTTTTTCTAATATCATAGCAAAAATCTGACTGTATTTTTTTAATCACAGTATGCCAATATGCTGTCAATGCCATACTATACAATATCTGTAAAAATGCAGTTTCATTTAGTATTTTTTAAAAGAGAAAATTTTTTAAAGTACAGTCATATTTTAAAAATTTCCTTAGTATAATATAGATGTAGGCAGTTAAAATAACTAAAGGAAGGAAAACAAAAATGCAATATTACAAGCAAAATGATAGTAAGAAAAGGCGTAAAATAAAATTTTATAAGATATTCAGCAACTCTGAAAATTTAATAAGAAAAAGAGGCTGGGTATCAATATCAAAACAGCCAACATCGTGGATTGAGGCGGTTACAATATTTAATGGCAATGGACCATCCGCAAGATACTCCCCTAAGAAAGTTATAGCTTCATATATTTATGATAATGGATTTTTTAGAGAAATATTCTCATATGATGAAAATAAATTTGAATCTATGAAAAAAGGAGGAATGATTATTTTTTCTACATCTGTCAATTCAGAATTAGATGAAAATATCCCTAAATCAAACACAGATAATCCTGAATCAAATATAGATAATTCTAAATCAGAAGCGAATGTTAAAAAACAAAATAAAGAAAAATTAAAAAATAAAGTTAATAAGATTATAAATTGGTTTAAAGCAAAAATACAAAGTTTAAATAATAGATTGCACCATAAAAGCAAGATTACACAAATTTTAGAAGGACATCCAGAAATAAAAGGATTTAGTGTTGGAAATTATTTTTCAGGAAGATTTTTTAATCGTGAAACAAACAAAATATACGATGAAAGTAGTATAACTGTAGAAATATTAGATATTGATCGTGAAACACTATATGATGTTGCCGAAGAATTATGCGAAACATTTAATCAAACGGAAGTCATCGTAAAAGATTATGAAAGTCATGATATTAAACGATACTTAAGATATAATAATAGGACGAATAACGACACTAATTAATAAGACTACCACATAAATACGAAAAGCCTTGCCAAACAGCCTAAAATGGCGTTTGCAAGGCTTTTTATTGGTATTTATATATGATACTGCTCAATAAATATAAAAAGATACAAAACAATAACAGTTTTATAGTAGAATTTTAACAAAGAGGTCAAAAAATACTGTAAAATAAGATAATCCCGAAAGTATACAAACATTGCTTCTTTTTTAAACAATACACCCTAAAAATATAAGAAGTCCGTAAAACAAAATATATGCTTGCAGACCTTTTTTCTTATATTATTGGGTAGTGTTCTATATAAATCCCTAAAGGAAGATTGCAATGGATAACTGAAAGAAGAACTTTGCCGCCATTGGATTTAGATAATGAAAATTCTATAGCACAATGGAAAAAGTTTAATGAAAAATGGGGAAATAATTGAAAAATGATCTTGGTATTTTCAATTTATTAATATTATATTTTGGAAATGGAAAATATATCAGTTGCTTTTTTTCTTACTTTTATTGCCGGCATGGCAACCTCCCTTGGGGCGGTAGTGCCTTTTTTTATCCGTTCAAATGGCAAAAAAATACTTTCGCTGGTCATGGGTTTTTCCGCCGGTGTGCTTATTTATCTTGCGCTGGCAGGGCTTCTGCATGAATCACATGAAAGCCTTGAAGCGGTTTACGGTGCTGAAAAAGGAGGGCTGGTTTCGGTTGCCGCTTTCTTTGCCGGTATACTGCTTATATCCATAGCGGATCATTTTTCCGGCAACTGTCACAGTTTTCATCATTCACATAAACATCATGAAGGTGAAAAGCATGGCAGTGAAGCGCACATTGAAAGACATTCCTATAATGAAAAACTTCTGCGCACAGGCCTGTTTACGGCAATAACGCTTTCAATACATAATCTGCCGGAAGGTTTCGCAATATTCATGTCGGCGCTTAAGGAACCTGCAATGGCAGTACATAATGTGCCTGTAGGCATAGCCATTGCCATGCCGGTATATTTCGCCACGCGCAGGAAAAGAAAAGCCTTTCTTTACGCTTTTTTTACCGGTCTTACGGAACTTGTAGGAGCGGTTCTGGGCTATCTGGTTTTCGCCCCATATTTAAGCGAAAAACTTTTCGGGATAGTTTTTGCCGTGGCCGCAGGAATTATGATTTTTCTGTCCTTTGACGAGCTTCTGCCGGTATCAAGGGAATACGGGGATCAGCATACATCTCTTTACGGTCTTCTTGCCGGAATGGCGGTTATGGCTGTAACGCTTGTTTTTGCGCATTGACCTGAATTGTTTTTATATGCCCAGTTTTCCTGCTGTTTTTTATTACTGCGGGCTTGTGTGCCCGGTTAAATAGCGGAATATTACATAAAAAGCGTCAAATACTGTAAAATGTATACATGAAAAAAACAGCATTTCTGATATTATGCACAATGATGGCTGTAAACTGTACAGCCGCCGACGGAGGAACTTCAGTGAAACTTCCATCTCCTGATAAAAAAGCAACAATGACTCTTTTTGAGGCCCTGCAGAACAGACGCTCTGTAAGGGAATTCTCTGATAAGGAAATAAGCAGGGAAACCCTCAGCAGCCTGCTCTGGGCCGCTACCGGGGTAAACCGCGAAAGCGGCCTGCTTACGGCTCCTACTGCTGTAAACGCACAGGATATTTCCGTATATGTGGCTGACAAAAACGGTGTAAGTCTTTATAATCCTAAGGAAAACAGCCTTAAAACCATAACAAAGAAAGATATAAGGGCTGATCTTGCGGAAAGACAGAAAGGCATGGCTAATGCCCCGGTTTTTCTGCTTCTGGTAAGCGATATAAGTAAATTCCGCTGGAAAGACGGAACCGAGAAAACTTTTGCCGCAGAAGATGCCGGATATGTAAGCCAGAATATAGATCTTGCCGTTGTGGCCCTTGGTCTCGCTACCGTTCCCCGGCACATGATGGACCGTGATGCGGTGAAAAAAGCTCTTGGCCTTTCAGATACGCAGCTTATGATGCTTAATCACCCGGTGGGTTATCCGGCTGAAGAGTCTTCCGCAGATAAAAAGAAAGAAAGCGGAACTAAAAAATAAAGGAAAAAACAGAAAACATTTGTAATAAAAGCAGCCGCGCGCAGCGGCTGTTTTTATAGCCATATGCGCGTTTTTGCGGCGAAAACAGCGCTGAAAAACATAAAATATACCTATGAAAACAATTCCGTGGATACAGAACGCAGTTATTTATCAGATTTACCCAGATTCATTCGCAAGGGCGAAAGATCCTGAACAGGCTGGACTTTTTGAGCCTTGGGATTCGCCGGAAACGCCTTATGGCTTCAAGGGTGGTAACCTCAAAGGCGCGGCTGAGAAACTTCCGTATCTTAAAGAATTAGGCATAGATGCGGTTTATTTCAATCCCATTTTTGCAAGCTGTTCAAATCACCGCTACCATACGCATGACTATTTCAATGTTGACCCGGTTCTTGGCGGGAATGCGGCATTTGACGATTTTCTGCAAAAAGCCCATGAACTTGGAATAAAAGTTATTCTGGACGGTGTTTTCAATCATGCAGGCCGTGGATTCTTCCAGTTCAATCATGTTCTTGAATGTGGGGAATCCTCGCCTTACAGGGACTGGTTCATAATACATGATTATCCTGTGCGGGCATACAATTTCCACGAGGGAGAAGGCCCGAACTATCACTGCTGGTGGGGGCTGCCCGCCCTGCCCAAACTGAATTACAAAAACAGGGAAGTGCGTTCATTCATACTGAAAGTTGCTGAATACTGGCTTAAAAAAGGCATAGCCGGCTGGCGGCTGGACGTGCCGGAGGAAATAAACGGGCAGGATTTCTGGCGGGATTTCCGCAGGGTATGCAAGGCGGTAAATCCTGACTGCTATATCACAGGCGAGATATGGGGCGACGGTTCAAAATGGCTTAAGGGCGATATGTTTGATGCAGTTATGAATTACCGGTTAAGCCTGCCATGTATATGCTATTTCGCCGGGGACAAAATAGGCGTTACCCATAAATACGCCGGGAAAGAACTTAAAGCCTGGAACAGAAAAAAATTCATTGAGGAGATTGAAAAGCTGATCTCCTCGTATTCATGGGAAACAACGCTCAATCAGATGAATATGATGAGCAGCCATGACACGGACAGAATGCCCACGGCCTATGGCGGCGATATTGCCCGAATGAGGCAGGCCATAGTATTCAGTATGCTGTTCCCAGGTGCGGTAAATATTTATTATGGCGAGGAAATCGGCCTGGACGGTGCGCTTAATAATGGAACACGCCGCACAATGCCCTGGAGCAGGAAAAAACTGTGGAAAGGCGGCATTTATGATTTTTACCGCCGCATTATTGAAATACGCAAAACCTGCCCAGCGGTAAAAGACGGAAAATTCTCATTCCTGAAGGAATACGAAGAGCCTCTTCTTGCCTTTGAAAGAAAGAATGGCAGCAGCCGGACAGTCTGCATTATGAACTGTTCCGATTCCGTACAGACGGCAGAATCAGTACACGGCAGAATAATCCTGTCAGAAGGCGTGACGGAGGCTGCCGTAAAAATCACCCTTGCCCCAAGGGGATTCGCAATTTTTGGTTAGAAAAACTCAGAGAGGCTTAAAATATTTGAGGTTATCATAGAAATAGACGAAACATACATAGTGAACAAATAGAGAATAGACAACGCCAGGTATAACATGGAAAGATAGTATGACTATGACTACGACAATGATGATTTCAAGAATAATAATTTCTATCGCATGGCTTATAAACATAGTATGCCTGATAATATTCCTGTATGATTCGTGGAAACAGGAATCATGCAGAAAAGCCGCATTGTCAGTTCTTTTGCTTATCTCAGCCGGAATGTTATATATGGAATATGGCATAGTATTGCGTGACGGTTGTGATGAACATATAGTTATGAACCTGATTTCTTGTAGTTTGTTTGAAGAAAAATATATAAAGGAGTACGCACTTCTGCCTATTTACAACATGTTTTTTTATCTGACGGGAAATAGTTTGAACGCGATTCTTATATGCAATAAAGCCTTTCCTTTTCTGTCCATTTTTGTCTTTTTTGCCATACTTAGAAGATTTGGCATAAGCATTACAGTCTCCTCCGCCGCTGCCGCAGTGATGTTTTTGAATTTCAATATGATGATTTCTGCTTCTTCCATGTATCCTGGCTCATGCATTATCTTTCTATCATTGTGTTCTATCGCAGCATCTTCTTTTGCCTTCATAAAATCCAATTCCGACAAAATAAGGTTAAGGTTTTATCTTTTATGGTTTTTTTCTGTGCTGGCATTGATTATTTCTTTCAGAGCGGAAATCGCACCAATCCCGGCATCACTGTTCCTTCTCTCATTTTATTTATTATTCAAGGAGAAGAAATTAAGACTATCTGATTTAAAAATCACTGACTATGCGATATTGCTTATCGGCGTTTCAGTTTGCACAATATGCTCGGTTGAAGGCATTAAATGTTTATCAGCAGGTCTGATACAATCACATTTTGAACTGTACAGAAGAATCATATATAACCTTATTGCATATAATTTCTCTGTGCTTTTCGATAACCGCTTGTATATAGCAGATGACGAGGATTTTTATATGAGACTGCCAATGCAGTTGATGTTTATTTCATTGTCAGCTTTCATAGCGGCAGGAATATACAAGTTTATCATACGAAGGAATAAGACGAACATTGACAATATTCTTATTTCCTTCATTTTTATTATTCTTCTTCTATATATAACCTACATAAGTGGGATTAGAGATTTTTTCTATCTTCAATACGTAAGGCTTAATATAGTATGTTTCATGATTTTTTCTTTTGTTTTCGCATTTGCTGCAGAAGGATACAGGAGCATTTTCAACAGAAAAAAGAAATCTTTTGCCTTATTTGTCAGCCTGTTTATGTTTTGTTATTTTTGCATCAATGCTAAAACAGCTTTCGCATTAAACACTGAACTAAGGACTAGCGATCATATATGGCAAATATTTCTAAGTGCACAAAAAGAATTAAAAGGCAAATACAGAATCTCCTCACTTGATATAAATTACGAATGGTTTATAACAAAATTTTTTCACTCCGCAGATAATAAGGCCTTAAATGATATTGACATCACTTTCATTTCACCGGAACTATATGTGACACACAACATTAATAAGAATTTATTGACACCAACAGTTTTTACAATGTCAGGCATTTATAAACCTTTTGGGTATAGGGATATTCCTGAAATACCTGTTTCATTTGGTTTCTATAATCTTGAAAAAAATTATGAATTTGAAAAACATCTTATAAATTTTAATGAAAAAAATATAAATTTTTTCATTAATGATTTAGAAAAAGAAATAAAGGAAAGAGAAGATGACAGGGTAAGAATAGCCTTTCTGATACTGGCATTAGCTGCCAGCGGACAGGAAGACAAAGCAAAACAGACTTTGAAACGTTATAAAAATGTTTTTTGTGGTTATGGCGTAAATTATATCTTAAAGAGTAAGAATTATCGTGTAATGAATAATTTGCCTTCAGCAATTGATGACATTATGATGAATAATTTATCTTTAGCAATTGATAACATTTCCAATGATAAATATAAATTTATTTATCGGGTTATACTGGCAAGGGAGGCAGGCAGACCGGCAGATCTGTTAAAGTTAATAATATCTGTTTATCAGAATCCGCTACTTCCATATCCAGAAGAGCAAAATGACGTTTCCAAAGTTGCTGCGAAATAAAATAAAACAGGAGGATTTATGAAGGTTTTATCAAATATGCTGTTTTCAATCTGTCTTCTGCCGCTGGTTTCTGCCTGTGGCGGAACATCTTCGGGCACTCAGAACGCTGATAATGGCAATGCGCCGGAAAATCAGGAAAAACAGTCAGTGCTGGAAAACAGTGCGGAAAAAGGCAGCGCCAGACTGCTTTACATGGGGCATGGCAGCCTTAGAATAACTACGGCGGAAGGCAAAGTTATTTATATTGACCCGTTCGCCGGAAACGAAAAAATGTATTCCCCGGCGGCAGATCTTATTCTTGTCACGCATAATCATTTTGACCATACGCAGACTGACAAAATAAGAAACCGCAATGCGGACTGCCGCATTATAACATGGAAAGAAGCCCTGAAAGACGGAAAACATCAGTCCTTTGACCTGGGATATGCCAGAATTGAGGCGGTTGAGGCCGGATACAATAAAAATCATGATGTCAGGGAATGCGTGGGCTACATAATCACACTTTCCGACGGAAAAACCGTATATGTTTCTGGCGATACTTCTGCTACAAGGCAGATGCCGCAGCTTGCGGAAAAGAACATTGATTATGCCTTTTTCTGCGCAGACGGCACATACAATATGGATCTTGACGAGGCCGCAGAATGTGCCAGGCTGGTTAAGGCAAAGCATAATATTCCTTATCACATAATTTCCAAACAAGGCGTATTCTTTGACAGAAAACGCGCGGAACAGTTCAATGCCCCTGACCGCCTTATAATAGACGAGGGTGAAGAGATAGAACTGTAAATATCTGCCGATATGGCGGATAATATGCCCGAAGCGGCGCAGGCAGAATATTTTTGTCTGCGCCGTTTTTGAATTCCAGGCATGTTTAAGCAGGAACAGTTAAATGCGCCATATTTACTACAATAAATATATTATGAATCTGAAAAAATTTATTCTGACAATATTGTTTGTATTTGCGCCTGCCGCGGCATACGCTGACGCGGAAATACATGACCCTTTTTATGCTCCGGATGCCGGAGGTCTGCTTTTGACAACTTATTTTGACTATTCAAAGACAAAAACAGCCGGAGTCACGGAAAAAACTTTAAACCTTGCCGAAGAAATTTCCTACAGCATAGACGGTTACTGGTATGCCATAGCGGGTTTCTCTAATGCGTGGAACAGGCCAGAGGAATTTCCCGATTATCAGTCAAGGTACTGGTATGCCGGATTAAGCCGCTTTATCGCAACATCTGAAAATTCTGATATTCTTCTTAATCTTTATTACACGGAGTTCAGGCCTGAAGGCATGGACAGATACAATACGCTACAGTTCCAGTTCTGCCTTGATCTGCTGCTTGATAAAACAATAAAGCCTTATATGAGCGTTTTTTATGACAGGGGCATAAAACAGATAAGAAAGAGCAATGACTATTTTTACTTTTATGCCGGTGCCTGGACCAAACCCGGCAGAATAATGCTTAAGGCGGAGGCGGAAACAGACTATATGCCGGATTCGCCTGAAATGACTGATGTTTTCCTGAATCTTGATGCGCATTATAAAATAACGGATAATTTTTCAGCCGGAATTTACGGAAAAACGCTTTTATACAGTCATTATGACGGAACTGACAGCATGTCTTCAAGGCTTACGGGCGGTATTGCTGTAAAATACCTGTTCCGCTGAAATTATATTTTACGCAGAGTCTGATAGCAGAATTTTGAGAATATGGAATTTATAGAAACACATGCGCATTTATGCGATGAGAAATTTAACTCCGACAGGGCTGAAACAATAGAGAAAATATATTCTTCAGGAATTTCCAGAATAATAGAGGTTTCCTGCACGCAGGCGGAATGGCCTGCCGCCCTGTCTCTTGCCAGAAAATATCCTGGAAAGATGTTCTGCGCTTTTGGCATTCACCCTGAATATTCGGAAACAATAACCGCGGAACAGAAGGAAGAACTGAAAAAATACCTGGCATTGCCTGAAACTGTGGCTTTGGGCGAAATAGGCACGGATTACTGGTGGGAAACCGGCACGCCGGAAAGCCAGAAAAAGCTGCTGGCGGAGCAGCTTGCCTTATGTCCGCAGTCTGACAGACCAGCCATATTCCATTCCCGGAATGGCAGAAAGCCGGAGCAGAATGCCTATAAGGACCTTTTGGACGTGGTGCATGAATGGAATTATTCGCCTGAAAGGCGTTTCCGCGGCGTGCTGCACTGTTTTTCCGGCACTGCCGATGATGCCCGGCGCGCATTGTCAGAAGGACTTGCCCTCGGTGTCGGAGGCACTTTCACATATAAGAGGAACGGGGCACTGCGTGACATAATAAAATCAGCCGGAGCGGAAAACATTGTGCTGGAAACAGACTGTCCCTATCTTCCGCCGGAAGGCTGGCGCGGAAAACGCAATGACTCTTCGTTCATACCCGAAATAGCCGTTTTCGTCGCATCTTATCTGGGACTGTCTACAGGCCGCCTTGCGGAGATAACAAATCACAACGTGGCAGAGCTTTTCGGAATATAGCAGAAATGCCGCATTGCCAGACAATAATCTTATATTGCGGCTTAATAGGCAAAATCTTCTGATTGGGCTTTAAATAAATGCTGTCTGCGTAAGGCAGTGAAGTGAACCGCCATATCTGGCAATTCCTCCGCAGTCTATCTTTATTACAGGCTTGTCTGTATTTGCCCGCAGAACCGCAGCGGCTTTTTCGTCAGCGCCTATATTGTAGGCCGGAACAAAAACAGCCCCGGAGGTTTCAAGGAAATTTACATAAATACCTTTTGCACTGAGTGTTTCTTCAGCGTTTACGGCAGAAGGCAGAATTATCACTTTAAGTTCCTCCGGCAGCAGTTTCAGGCATTTTTCCAGGTGTTTTTCTGTAAGGCTGTCATAAGGTGCGCTTATGCATACTTTATCATTCCCCAGAAACTGAATAAAACCGTCCGCGTGGCAGAAAGGATCGTATTCTGCCGGAAGAGGCGGAAGCCAGATGATCCTCGATAAAAAAAGGTTTTTCTTAAGCAGTTTTTCAGCACGTTCAAAACCGTTGCGGGAATAGCTGTTCCGGTCTGCTGCGTTTTGTGTTTCCTTTTTAATATGCGCATTTTCTTCTGTTTCTTCCGCAGTATTCTGCGCTCCGTTTCCCCACGGTTCATCTGAAGCAGGTGTGCATAAAGTGCGTTTTCTGAAAAGCAGGCACAGGCCGTTTCTGCTGAATACAAGATTCCCGCCGTCAAGCCGCAACGGGATTTTTTCTGCGTCCGGGAACAGTTCTGCCGTTGCTTTTCTCAGAAGCGCGTACCATTTCCTGTACTGTGTTATTCTGTAGGAAGGTTCATAATAAAACAGATACTGCCTGAGTGTACTTGTATTCTGTACCGGCAGAAAATCCCTTACCCATATATCCGGTATATCAAGCGGGATATGTCTGATAAATGGTTTTGCAGCGCTGACAAATTCATTATAAAAATGCTGGAATTCCGGGTACAGGCCCAAAATTCCGGCGGACGGAAAGGCCGTAAAAACAGTTTCGCGCGCACCTTGTTTTTCAGAAATTCTTTTATTCATTTTTTATACCGTTCCGGCTGAATATATTAAATCATTTTCCCGTCGTCTGTACCAACTATTTTGCACATTAGGCCGGAAAAGGCAACAGCCTGTTGCTTGTATATCCGGAATACGGTTGCTATAATTCATTATGAGGATGAAAATGGAAACAAAAGACATAATAAGGGATTTAAGAACTAAGAAAGGCCTGTCGCAGGAAGAACTCGCAGAGAAAATATTTGTGACAAGGCAGGCAGTCTCACGATGGGAAAATGGCGATACCGTTCCAAATACGGAAATGCTCAAACAGCTTTCAAGGTTTTTTGATGTTTCAATAAACACACTTCTTGGCTCTCCGAGGGAATTGCGATGCCAATGCTGCGGAATGCCGCTTGAAGATTCCTGCACAAGCAAGGAAAAAGACGGATTCTTCAACGAGAAATACTGCAAATGGTGCTATGCGGATGGCGAATACACCTATGACAATATGGACGATCTTATTGAAGTATGTGTAAAGCACATGGCAAATGACAAATTCTCGCCGGAACAGGCACGGGAATACATGAAAAACATTCTTCCTGAACTGAAATACTGGAAGAATTTTACTGAAAATGATGGAAACGGGAAAATATCCCAGCTGAAAAAACAGCTTATTGAGGAGTTCAACGCACTGAATATCAAGGGAATGCCCAAGGTTGAAAAACTGAACGCACTCGTCGGCGGATATGTAAACCTTGAATATACTCTGCCTAATGGAAACCATGTAAGATTTCTGGACGACGGCACTACATATTTTGGCAATCAGCTTGAAAGCAGTGAGGAAAAAGGCAAATGCTACGGCATACTGGCAAATGCGGATTTCCTGCTCGTATGCACTTATGAAAAGGACGGCAAAAACCCGGAACTTCTGCTTTACAGGAAAAGATAAATATGACAAAACAGATAATTCTGCTTAACGGGCCTTCCAGCAGCGGCAAATCCACGCTGGCAAAGGTCCTGCGGCAGCTTATATCCGAAAAACGCCATCAGCAATATGGAATCGTTTCCATTGACGATTTCCTTGAAATGTCTGCCGATGAGCCTATATATGAGGACGATGTTTTTGCAATTTCGTCCAAAATGTGCGAAAAGACACTGGAGCTGCTTAAAACTTCAGATGGTGTGATAATTGATCATGTGATAACAAGCGAAAGAATTTTCAGCCAGCTTAAGGAAAGCCTTTCCCAGTACAAACTGTATATGATAAAGGTCTTCTGCCCCATTGAAATTTTAAGGGAAAGGGAAAAACGGCGGGGAAACCGCTGCCCAGGCTCTGCGGAAGCCTCATTGCAGTACCTGTTCCCAAAAGATGGCTACGATCTGGCGGTTGACACAAATTCCATGACGGCAGCAGAATGTGCCGGGAAAATATACAAAACCGTGTTTTGTGATTTGAAATAATAAATCATTTTCCCGTTGTGTATGCCAGCTGTTTCTGACTATTGTTCCCGTTTTCTATCTGTTTTCCCTGTCGTATTTATCTAGAAAGCGGAATTCTTCCTTTATCAGTTTTTCAAGGCCTTCCCTCATGCCTGTTTCCGGCTGCCAGCCGTATTTTTCCCTGGCATGGGAATTGTCGCACAGTGAGAACTTGTTTATCTCGTGGCTGAGTATCTCGTCCCTGATTGTGTACGCTCCCTGGAAAAGACCGGGATATTTTTCCCAGTAGTGTCGGTCATCAGCGTATACGGCGGGAATGTGTTTTCCGGTTATTTCCTGTGCCAGCTGATATATCTCATTGACGGAATAGCTCGCATTGCCAGAAGCATTGACGGCATCAAAACCTGTTCCTTTCCGCACGGCGGTTAACAGTTTTACCAGATCCTCAACATAAACATAGTCGCGCCTCTGTGTTCCGTCGGAATGGAATACCGGGGTTCTGCCGTAATACAGCTCTTTTACAAGATATGGAACAAATGGCGGCTGTTTACGCAGACAGTCCGCATGTGGGCCGTAAACATTTGCGAAACGCACGCAAACGACGCTCATTCCATAAGTATCGCAATAGGACTGTGCGAAACGCTCCGCGGCAAATTTCGTATTCGGGTAAATAAGCGTAGGCGGCGGAAAACTGTCTTCTCTTACCGGAAATTCTGTCGCATTTTCGTATATCGCATTGGTGCTGGCCTGTATGATCTTTTTCACGCCGTCAATGCGGGCATTTTCAAGAATATTCACAAAACCGTTCACATTTACGTCTATAGCTTCCTGCGGATTAAGCTGGCAGTCCGGCAGAGGGGCTATTCCGGCGATATTGTAAACATAGTCAATGTCGCCCTGCATTATGGATTTTATGCCGTCTCTGTCCCGTATGTCCATTCTTATGACTTCCTTTGTGAAGTCATGATCCTCAAATACGAGATTGTCCTCTTTTCCATAGGAGAAATTGTCAATTAAAACAAGCTCCGCACCGTCCTTTCGCAACATTCTTGCCAGCCATGAGCCTATAAATCCGGCTGCTCCGGTTATCAATGCCTTCATAAAACCTTTTCTCCTTTGAGAATCTTCATTGTATCAGAAAAAATAAGTTTTGCCTGCCTTATTTTGGCCGGAATACCGCCGTCCCACGAGGACTTGCCTTTTTTACGTTGGCCCAGCATCACATCAAATCTTCTTATGGCGGATTTTTTCCTTATGGCCAGAAGATAGACATAAAGTTCCAGTGAAAAATCGTTCGGCATTGCGTCAATGTCCTCTCCGTCGAGTATTTTCCTGCTGAACAGGACGGGAATGGCTCCAATGTCGTTGATTTTTGCCCGGAAAAGGATTGTGCTTAAGGCGGACTGTCCCGCCGTGAAGAAATTGTCAATAAGGCTGCGGCCATGTCGTCTGCCTTTCAGGAACAGGGGGCCGTTGTCCTTATTCTGCAATGCGGTATCAAAAAAGGGAACAAGTGCTTCCGGCGGTATCTGCATATCGGCATGAATCCAGCCTATATATTCGCCGGAAGCAGCTTTTATTCCCTGCTGAATGCCGTAACCGTAGCCCCTGTTCTGCTTTACATAAACTGCCCTTATGTCATTATGCAGGCCTTCAATCTTAGTCCTGAAATACTCCGCACTTCCGTCGGAAGAGCCGTTTTCCACAAGCACATATTCAATGTCATAACTGTCCTGAAGCGGCCATATCCTGCCTATAAGTGACGGCAGGGTAGCTTTCTCATTGTAGCACGGTATTATTATAGAGAATTTCGGCATTTTTTATGATTCAGGCCTGGCTTTCATATGCCTGATATGAAAATCCCCCGGCACAACCGGGGGATCATTACTGTCAGACAGTGTTTTTTACTTCTCAAAGCCGGGGTACATCGGGAATTTGGCGCAGAGTGCAGCTACTTTTTCCTTGATGCTCTTAAGTATTGCCTCATCCTCGCGGTGTTTTATCGCCTCGTCTATATAGCCAGCCACCTCTACGATTTCTGCTTCCTTGAAGCCACGGGTTGTAACTGCGGGAGTGCCTATACGTATTCCGCTGGTTATCATAGGCTTCTGAGGATCATAGGGTATGGTATTCTTGTTTACTGTTATTCCGGCTTTGTCGAGTGCGACTTCGGCTTCCTTTCCTGTCACGTTCTTGGCGCGGAGGTCTACGCACATAAGGTGGCAGTCCGTTCCGCCGGAAACAATGCGGTATCCAAGTGTCTGCAGTTCAGCCGCAAGTTTGCGTGCATTAGCAAGAACCTGCTTCTGGTATGTTTTGAACTCGTCAGAAAGACCTTCCCTGAAGCATACGGCTTTTGCGGCTATTACATGCATGAGCGGGCCGCCCTGATTGCCGGGGAATACTGTCCTGTTCACAGCAGCCTTGTAACATGCCTTGGAAAGAATAAGTCCGCCACGGGGACCGCGCAGTGTCTTATGCGTTGTGGTAGTGACAATATCTGCATAAGGAACAGGGGACGGATAAAGCCCTGCGGCGACGAGGCCTGCATAATGGGCAATATCGGTTATAAGGAAGCATTTCCATACATCGCAGATTTTCTTTATTCTTGCCCAGTCCCACTGGCGGGAATAGTTGGAGGCGCCTGCCATTACCAGATTAGGACGCTCCTTTGCGATGAGTTTTTCCATCTCGTCGTAGTCAATGAGCTCGGTGTCTTTGTTGACATTCATGTGAACGATGTGGAAATATTTTCCGGAGAAATTGAGCGGATGGCCATGGCTTAGATGACCGCCGTGATCAAGGTTGAGGCCCATTACCTTGTCCCCGGGTTTTATAAGTGAAAGATAGGCGGAAATATTTGCTGTGGTACCTGAATGGGGCTGAACATTGGCGTGTTCCGCACCGAAAAGTTTTTTTGCGCGCTCTATGGCGAGGTTTTCAACCACGTCTACATTCTCGCAGCCGCCATAGTAGCGTTTGCCGGGGTATCCTTCGGCGTATTTGTTTGTTAGAACAGAGCCGAGCGCTTCAAGCACCGCTTTCGAGGTGTAGTTTTCTGAGGCTATAAGCTCCAGGTTGTGCTGCTGGCGTAATACTTCGTCATGCACCGCCTTGTAAAGTTCCGGGTCATTTATCTGAAGTTCGTTGTACATTTTTTCTCCTGTTCCTTCCGGCGCCTGTCCGGGTATTTCAGGATCATGCGCCTTTTCCTTGCCGCCTGTAAACCGCGGCGCTTTAAATTATTCTACATTATTTTTATTCTGAATATTCTGCCGGTTTTGTTGAAATCAGTTTATGAAAATATTTTATATATACTGCTGTTTCCCTGCACAGGCAGTTTTTGTTTTTTCTGAAAATATCTGCAGTATAAAACTGTAAGACAGACTTTCTGCAGGGCTTTTTAAGGCAAATCAACGATAAATTATATGAGGCAGGGGTGAAAAACGGCTTAAAATGTCATTTAGACAGAAAAACATTTTTTCTGGTATAAAACGTAGTATGGGAGCCTGTTTTTAGTAGTAATTTCCGGGGGCATCCGGATTTGTTCCGCAGTTATCGTCTTTTGTCTCTGGCCGCAGCAGTACAACTATTTCTCCTTTTATTTCACCGGAGGCATTAAGTTTTTCTGCGATTTCCCCTGCCGTACCGCAGATAAATTCTTCATGAATCTTTGTTAGTTCCCTGGCTATGACTGTCTGCGTGTCTGCACCAAATTCCTCAGCTACAAATGACATGAATTTCTTTATACGGTATGGCGACTCATAAAGAATAACTGTTTTGCAGAGTGTGAATGCGGCGCTTAGCGCTTTTGTCATTTTGCTTTTTGACCGCGGCAGGAATCCTAAAAATATAAAGGAATCTGCCGGCAGACCTGAGCCTGCGGCAGCGGTTATTACAGCGGACGGCCCCGGTAGCGGAATTACACGTACCCCTGCGTGGCGGCATTCCGCTACAAGGCGGAAGCCCGGATCTGAAATACATGGCGAACCGCCGTCTGTTACCAGCGCAGCTGTTTTCCCGGAACGCAGCCAGCCAATGGCGGAGGCAAGTGAGCGTTCATCATGCTCATTGTATCTGAAAAGTCTTTTCTTTATTCCGAAATGGGTAAGCAGCTGCAGACTGCGGCGCGTGTCTTCACAGAAAACAGCGTCCACTTTTTTAAGCGTTTCAAGCGCCCTGAATGTAATATCCTCGAGATTTCCAAGAGGTGTCGGGATAATATAAAGTTCCATTTTTCAGGTTTCTGCCGTTTTATAAATTCTGCTGGACCTGTTTCAGTATCTCTCTGGCCAGCCTGCTTTTTCAAGCTTCAGAAATGTGGCAACTATAACAGGGTCAAACTGTCTGCTGCTTCCTTTTTCAAGTTCCAGCCTGGCCTGTTCATATGAAAGCGCCGGACGGTACGGCTGTTCTGAAACCATGGCTTCCCATGAATTGACTACAGAGATTATTCTTGCTCCAAGCGGAATATGCTCACCACTAAGTTTGTCCGGATATCCTGTGCCGTTATACCATTCCTGGTGATAGAGTACCATCTGTGCCACAGGGACAAAGTATTTTATAGGTGCCAGAATCTGATAACTCAGATAGATATGCTGCTTGAGCTCCTCGTATTCTTTAGGGGTAAGTTTGCCTTTTTTGTGCAGGATTTCACTGTCCACACCTAAGCGCCCTATATTGCACAGCAGTGCGGCATATTCAATATTCTTTTGTGTTTCCTCGTCAAGGTCCAGTTCCTGTGCCAGTCTTTTGGCTTTGCGTCCGGCATTTTCTGCCATTTTCCCCTTGCGGCGGTCATTCGCGGCTATAACACGCACAAGCGTTTCGGCCATGTCGTGATAATAGCTGCTTACATTTTCATACATATTAATGTTTTCAAGCATTGAAGACGCGGCGTTCACGAAAATATTGAGAAATTTCAGCTCATATTCCGTTATCGTGGCATCTTTTGAGGCAAGGTGAAGGTTAAGTACACCGAAAGGCCTGTCCTTTACTTTGAGTGGCAGTGCTATGAAAGGTGTCTGCTCGTCTTCCGTTCCCTTATATCCTTCATACATTCTGTTATTGCCAGGCTCAGCCACAAAAATAACTTCCCCATTAAGATAGGCCCTGCCTGCAACACCTTCGCCTGGTTTTATTCTGGTATTGAGCAGCATTGTGTTTTTTATATTCTTTGCCGCGGCTATCATAAGTTCGTCTTTGGCATAGTCTATAAGCATCAGTGAACCGCAACGCGCGTCTATCAGGTCACAGGCGCAGTCGACGACAGTCTGGTAGAAATCCTCGCGCATGGCTGTTTCCGCAGCGCTTCCGGCACCGGCTTTCTGTATTGTTGCGAGTCCGGAAACAAGCAGGTTGAATTTTGAACGCTTGTTGCCGTTTGAGCCGGTCCTGCGCTCGCTTGCCAGCTGTTCGTACAAATCGCTTAATGAATAATATTTTGAAAGCAGCACAAAGCATATGATGACAAGTATTGCTATTACAGCCAGCGCTGCCATTAAAGATGGAGTAATCATCTATAAATAATAGCAAAAATGAAAAATGATTATTATGTTCAGGCTTTATAATCATCTGCCTGAATGTAAAACAGACATGGTACTTTTGTGTGAAAAATTGGAAAATGATTTGACGTGAGTGTGATAAGGTATATCATAAACCGGACTGATGTTAAATATGCTATTATTTTCCGTATGGAACAGATACTTTGTGGAATAATAGTTCTTATGGCTGTTATAATTGGCGTGCTTATACGCAGAAATATGTATTTGGGCCGCAGCATAGACGGATATGTTGCAGAGGACAAGGAGCGCAGTCATGAAATAAATTCCATTGCCAAGTTTGAAAATCTTGCCTCCGAACTTGCGCAGCTGCGCCGTGATGGGCTTAAAGACAGAAAAGTTTTTTTTGAAACAGTACTTGACAGTGCCTGTGCCCTGCTTAATTCCGGCCGTGGCTCTCTTATGCTTTATGATGAGGCCTATGACGAACTTATTGTTATTGCTGCACGCAACATAGAACGTGAATTCGCTGAGAATGTTCATATGGCACCGGGAGAGGGTATAGCCGGCCGCGCTTTCAAAACCGGAGAGATAATATATGTTACAGACCCTGAGACAAACTCGCAGTATGTTGGTTTTGAAAATCTTCCCGGACAGAAAGAACCTTTTATAGCGGTTCCGGTAAAGACTTCAAGGCGTACCTATTGTGTCCTTAATCTGCACCTTACTTCCGGTAATGCACGTTTTACTGATTATGAACTCAAGATGCTTACGCTTCTTGCTGATGAAGCGGCTCTGATAATTGAAAACCAGAGACTAAAACAGGCCCTGGATCCGGATTTTCAGGATACAGAAAATGCCGGGTGATGTAAAAATTACAGTTTTACACAGGTAAAATTATTCAAAAAAGTATTAAGAAGAGCCGTGTATTTTGAATATCGGCTCTTTTTTTTGTATTATAAAAGAAGATGTTATCTTTTATAAGTATTAAAATTGCAGTATAAACTTACCAAGGCAAAAAACATAGAAGGACTGAACATGAACATATTAAAAGAGAAATACGGCAAGATAGCAAAATGCTGCGCTCTGTTTGCAGCTTTTGTTGTCCTGCTTATATCCCCGGTCATTACGACAGCAGCGAATTATCCCTACATACTCCCGGACGTAGAGGATTTTACCACTGTTGATAATATTGATACGACAATAACCGTTCTTCCAGTGCAGGAACGTATGTCCATTTGGGGCACAGGAATACGCAATACTGTTACTGGGAATGTTACCCTTACAATAGCAGGTACAGCCGAGGATCCGCTTGAAGTGACTGTCGGTTCCGGGGCTCCGGCTATCTATGTTGATGGTGTTTATGGTAATGTTTATTATTCAAAAAATTATATCACAAGCGCCTCCTATCTGAATATTCCGGAGGGAGATCTGCCAGCTGGTTTTGAGTCAACAACCTCCCTTATACAGGGGAATCTTACTCTGGACCTTAGCAATGTTATAGTAAATGACAATGTCATAGGTAATCAGTCCATATCGGAAGGGGGAAATATTGGTAACTTTGGTACCCAGGGCAAGACACTGATTATTCTTAATAATAGCATTGTGCTTGGGGATCTTCGTGGTGGGAACGATGCCGGCCTTGGTGCGGATCCTGCCAATGCTCCGTATACAACACTTGGCGATATAGAACTTAATGTTATTAATTCAAGAGTCGAAGATGAGATAGTAAGCGTAGGTGCGTATCTTTCGGCTGGTAATATCCTTATAAATATTACGGGAAATTCCATTGTGGGTGATGAAAACGGTGAAAAAGCCGCCGGAGAAGACGGCTGGGTAATAGCCGGTACACAGCGCCCTGGTGGAACTGTTGGCAACACGGAAATAAACCTTGACACTGACGGGGCGGAAAACACAATTCTTATAGCCGGAGATGTAAATGCCGGAAGCCGCTATAATGCCGTTGCTGCAAAAAATTCTGATGAAGGCAGCGTAACAGGAAATGCTGCATTAAATATTACTGGCGGCGGAAATGTTAACATAGGCGGTGATGTCCGCGCATATCATGTAGCTGGAACTACATCGCTGTCTCTTGAAAATGTTACGGCTACTGTTGCTGGGACAATACAGGAGTTTGGAACTATTACTGTAGATTCAGATTCTGTTCTCAATGCTTCAGCAATAATCAATTCCGGTTCGTTTACAAATAACGGCCTTGTTTCTTCCGCGCTTGATAATACAGGAACAATAACAGGCACTGGAGCTCTTGTTTTTAACGGTGATTCAGCCAATGCTGCATCCAAGACAATAGCGCAGAGCACTATAACAGTAAATGAAGGAAAAACCTTTGCCAACAATGGCACTGCTTCCGCGGCTATAATTAATAACGGTACAATATCGGGAACAGGAACATTAAATACCTTAACTGCATCTATAAATAATGGTTCCATTTCCCAGGGAACTATCGGTGTAAGCGGCAAATTTACAAATAATTCAGGAAAGAATATTACTGTAACTTCAGGAATTTCCGCTGCAGATTCCGATGCTCTTATTGAAAATTACGGAACAATCACTTTTGATGCTTCCGGCAATGCTTTAACAAATGATGTGTCAATAACAGACGGCGGCAGCTGGGCACTTGACGGCGATGAATATGTGTGGGTTCCTTCCGGCACAGGAACCGGAACATTGCGTTTTGTTAATGGCAGCGAAGGTGAAGGCCGCATAGTAACCAACACAGCTGATATAACCCAGACCACAGTGTATGTGGATGCCACCAGCTATGTTTTAAATACTGCCACAATTACCGCTGGAGAGATAATTGTTGAACAGGGCGGTTATCTGCAGGCGGATCTGAACCACATCACCGGTAAGATTACCAATGATGAGGATTTTGTTGTAGACAGCGATGGTGAGTTAAACGATCCTACATATATAATAGGAGACGGAACTACAACCATACATTCAGGTTCTACGCTTACAAATAACTCTTCCATATCACAGGAGCGTATAGTAATTGAAGAAAATGCCGGTCTTATTTCCGATGCTTCTTCACTTAATGCAAATGATGCGATAGACAATAACGGACTGCTTACATTTACCGGCGGGACGAATAATAATGATATTGAATCATCTCTTAATACAGGCGGAGTAATCATTGACGGTGAGGTGGACAATGCCGCTTCTGTAGAGCAGAGCACTATTACGGTTCTGGCTGGGTCTGTATTTACCAATACAGGCGCCTCTTCTGTGATTACTGGTACGGTTTATAGCAGTGGCACATTCACCAGTGATGTTGAAAAGATGCACGGTGATGTGTATAACTACAGCACAAACACATATAATGTAAATGTTACAGGTGCCCAGGATCTTGACGGTGATATAGTGGGCGGTACAGGACGCACTGTTATAACAGGTCAGACTCCTGATATAGCGACAGATGTGCTCACTGTGGGCGCACATATCATAGACCAGGCAAAAGTCGAGATAGCCTCTGCCACAGTTGTTTCAAATGCAGATAATCTCATAGTTACGGAGATTGCCAATGAGGGGCTCCTTAATCTTATCGGTGGCACAATTTCTTCTGCTGTAACAGGTACAGGTGCAGTAACGATAAGCAGCAATAGTGTAGTTAACAGCGGAAGCATAACACAGAGTGTGCTTACTATTAACAGTGAACTTACAAGCGATGCTTCTGCATTGTCTATTGCTAACGGTATAGTAAATAATGGAACGCTGAATTTTAATGGCGGCGCGAATGCCAATGACATAACCGGCACTGGTATAATGTCAATCAGCGGCGGCAGTAATGTTGCTGAAAAGACAATCGCCCAGAGCAGCGTGTCATTCAATGGTGATTTCGAGAACAATGGCGCAGTAACAGCCGACAATATAACAGTAGATGCGGGAACCCTGACAAATACCGCAGACGGCAGCCTTGAAGGCGCTGTCAAGAATGAATCCACAATAGCCAATGCTGGTCTTATAACCGGCAGCCTTATAAATAACGGTACAATCAGCGGTACCGGTATAATGGAAGTCAGCGGCAGCAATGCAGCCGGAAAGACAATTGCCCAGAGCAGCGTGTCATTCAACGGCAATTTTGAGAACAATGGCGCAGTAACAGCTGACGACATAACAGTAGATGCGGGAACCTTGACAAATACTGCAGACGGCAGCCTTGAAGGCGCTGTCAAGAATGACTCAGCGATAGCCAATGCCGGACTTATCACCGGAAACCTTGAGAATAACGGTACAATAACCGGCACCGGAATTATGAGCATAAGCGGCGGCAGCAATGCAGCTGAAAAGACAATCGCCCAGAGCAGCGTATCGTTCAACGGTGATTTCGGGAATGAAGGCACAGTAACAGCCGACAATATAACAGTAGATGCGGGAACCCTGACAAATACCGCAGACGGCAGCCTTGAAGGCGCTGTCAAGAATGAATCCACAATAGCCAATGCTGGTCTTATAACCGGCAGCCTTATAAATAACGGTACAATCAGCGGTACCGGTATAATGGAAGTCAGCGGCAGCAATGCAGCCGGAAAGACAATTGCCCAGAGCAGCGTGTCATTCAACGGCAATTTTGAGAACAATGGCGCAGTAACAGCTGACGACATAACAGTAGATGCGGGAACCTTGACAAATACTGCAGACGGCAGCCTTGAAGGCGCTGTCAAGAATGACTCAGCGATAGCTAATGCAGGTCTTATAACCGGCAGCCTTGTGAATAACGGCACAATCAGCGGCACCGGTACAATGTCAATCAGCGGTGGCAGCAATGCAGCCGGAAAGACAATTGCCCAGAGCAGCGTATCATTCAACGGTGATTTTGATAACAGTGGCGCAGTAGAAGCGACTGATGTTACAGTAGATGCCGGAACACTTACAGTTAATGCTGCTGGCAGCGTAACAGCTGATAATATAAAGAATGAATCCGCAATAGCCAATGCCGGCCTTATAACCGGAACGCTTACAAACAATGGCACAATCAGCGGCGCTGACGGCTCCATAGTGCTTACCGGCGATTCTTCAAATGCTTCCGGCAAGAGCATAACACAGAGCACCATAACCATAAATAACGGAATAACGTTTACGAATGAAGGCGAGGTTGAATCTGCAGTGAGCAATGCTGGAACGCTTGCCAACAGCGGCACAGTAACCGGAGCGCTTACGAATACGGGAACAGTGAGCGGCGACGGCAGCCTTGTGCTCACAGGAGTTTCCAGCAATGCTGCAAGCAAAACCATAACCCAAAGCAGTGTTACTGTAAACAGCGGAGCAACCTTCACAAATGCAGGCACTGTATCTGCTGCACTCACAAATAACGGTCAGATTGATGGAACAGGAACTCTTAATCTTACCGGAGATTCCCTTAACGTTGCTATTAGCGGTGACAACGGACAGCTCCGTCAGGGAAATGTTAATGTCAATTCAGGCATAACCTTTACAAACAATGGAGCGGTTTATGCTGCAGTAGCCAATAATGGCACCATTGAAGGTACTGGAGATTTGTTCCTTCAGGGAGATTCGTCCAACTATGAAGGAAAGACTATAAATCAGGACAGAATAACAGTCACTGGCGGTGTTGCATTTGACAATAACGGATATGTGGAAATTGGCGAACTTCAGAATCATGGCTCCATCACAGGCACTGGAGAAATAGTTCTTACCAGCACAGACAGTCTTATCGGTTCCACTAACTGGATATCAAATAACATAACCCAGAGCACAGTGACTGTAAATGAAGATGTTGAATTCTCAAATTACGGTACTGTGTCTGCTGCTCTTATAAATAATGGAAGCATTGATGGAGATGGAACAATAGTTCTTACCGGAGATTCAGAAAACACATCTGTAATAGAGCAAGATGCAATAACCGTAAACAGTGGCGTAGAATTAGCAAATGCCGGAGTTATAACCGGAGCACTTACAAATGATGGCTCAATCAGCGGCGCTGACGGCTCCATAGTGCTTACCGGCGATTCTTCAAATGCTTCCGGCAAGAGCATAACACAGAGCACCATAACCATAAATAACGGAATAACGTTTACGAATGAAGGCGAGGTTGAATCTGCAGTGAGCAATGCTGGAACGCTTGCCAACAGCGGCACAGTAACCGGAGCGCTTACGAATACGGGAACAGTGAGCGGCGACGGCAGCCTTGTGCTCACAGGAGTTTCCAGCAATGCTGCAAGCAAAACCATAACCCAAAGCAGTGTTACTGTAAACAGCGGAGCAACCTTCACAAATGCAGGCACTGTATCTGCTGCACTCACAAATAACGGAAATATTGATGGAACAGGAACTCTTAACCTTACTGGAGATTCCCTTAACGTTGCTATTAGCGGTGACAACGGACAGCTCCGTCAGGGAAATGTTAATGTCAATTCAGGCATAACCTTTACAAACAATGGAGCAGTTTATGCAGCTGTAGCCAATAATGGCACCATTGAAGGTACTGGAGATTTGTTCCTTAATGGAAATTCGTCCAACTACGAAGGCAAGACTATAAATCAGGACAGAATAACAGTCACTGGCGGTGTTGCATTTGACAATAACGGATATGTGGAAATCGGAGAGCTGCAGAATCATGGCTCCATCACAGGCACAGGAGAAATAGTTCTTACCAGCACAGACAGTCTTGCCGGTTCTCACAACTGGATATCAAAGACAATAACCCAGAGCACAGTGACTGTAAATGAAGATGTTAAATTTACAAATGACGGCACTATATCTGCTGCTCTTATAAACAATGGCAGCATTGACGGAGCCGGAACGCTCGTTCTTACAGGCAATTCTGAAAATACAGCTGATATAGTGCAGGGGATTGTTACAGTAAATAATGATGTAACACTTGCAAATACCGGCAGTGTAAAAGGAAAACTGACCAACAGTGGAACAATAGAAGGAACCGGTTCATTCCACACCCTTAATGGTTCTGTAAATGACGGTTCAATTACCCAGAGCAGTATTTCCGTAACCGGCATATTTACAAACAATGCTGACAGGGGAATTACTGTTACAACCGGAATGTCGGCTGCTTCGGAAGATGCTCTGGTAAAGAACTACGGTACACTCACATTTGATGCCTCCAGCAATGCGATGAGCAATGATGTAACCATAACAGATGGCGGCAGCTGGGTTCAGGTAGGCGAAGACTATGTCTGGACTCCTTCTGTTGCAGGTTCCGGAACTGTACGTTTTGTCAACGGCAGCGAAGGTGAAGGACGTACTGTAAACAATACCGGAGAAATAACACAGACCACGGTATATGTGGATTCCACAAGCTATGTTCTGAATACCGCTACAATCACAGCCCGCGATATAATCATAGAAAAGGGCGGTTATTTGCAGGGCGGTCTTGACCTTATCAAAGGCAAAATAACAAATGATGAGGCTCTTGAAGTTGATACGGACAGTACAATAAGCGCACCTACATTCATAGTCGGAACAGGAACAACGACTGTTCTTGCCGGTGCTACTCTGACTAATGAGAGCACAATAACACAGATGCAGATAGCAGTAGAAGAAGGCGCTGGCCTTATTACAAATGCTTCTGACATCACAACATATAATTCAGTAGACAACAACGGAACATTGGTGTTCACTGGCGGTGAAAACCAGAACAAGGTTGAGAGCACAAATGCAACAGGTGAAACTGTAATTGCCGGCAATGTTTCCAACATGGCATCAATAAGCCAGAGCAGCATTACCATAAATGATAATATGCTCCTTATAAATGCCGGAACAATGAATGCTGACATTGTAACTGACAATCTGTCTATCGGCCAGGCTGCCAAACTTCAGAATGAAGCTTTTGCCGAAGTTGATGCAGAACAGCTTTCCATGGCTGATAATTCTGAAATATGGAACCGCGGAAATATGGCCTTAGGGGATGTTTCAGGCGAAGACGATGCTTCCATACAGAATGAAGGACTTATGTCAGTGGCAGGAGATGCTTCAGCATATCAGGGAGCATATGTACAGACAGCAGGTTCAGCTATATTTGAAACAGGCAGTGTTTTCTTCGGCGGTGAATCCTATATACTGGGTGGAACTGTTGAACTTGACAACGCTTCCATGACATCTTCTTCCACTGTAGCCAATATGGGCGCATTTGAAATAAAGAACAGCACAATAGCTGGAAATATTACCGGTTCCGGCGTGCTTGACTTTACTGCCGGAACAAATGCAAATGAAGGCGCAGTTGCCAATAATGTTTATGTGGAAAGCGGAGTTACCCTGAATAACAAGGGCGCTTCTTCCATGATTACAGGCACTGTATATAATAACGGAACCTTCAACAGCGATGTTGAGAAGATGGCCGGAGATGTCTATAACTATAGCATGAATACCTATAATCTAGATGTCACTGGCGCCCAGAATCTGCTTGGCAATGTTGTAGGCGGCACAGGACGTACCGTAATAACAGGTCTTACACCTGACATTGCTACAGATGTCCTTACTGTAGGCGAATATATTATTAACCAGAACAAAGTTGAGATAGCTTCAGCTACTGTTGTTGCAAATGCCAGCCATCTGCAGGTTTTGAACATAGCTAATGAAGGTGCCATAGATCTTATCGGCGGCACAAATACTTCCGAGATAACCGGCACAGGTGCCGTAACTGTAAGCGGCACTGTTGTGAACAATGGCAGCATAGATCAGAATACAATCACAGTCAATGGCGAGCTTACGAGCAATGCTTCAGACCTTGTAACAGCGGCCGGCATAGCGAATGCCGGAGTGCTGAACCTTGATGGCGGAGTGAACGCGAATGACATAACCGGCGCAGGCGATCTTAACCTGAGCGGAAATATCAGCAACACCGGTTCAATAGCGCAGAATGACGTAAACAACACTGGCGTATTCAACAATGCCGGAGACATAACAGCGGCCGGCGATGTGAACAATACCGGCAGCATAGTGAATGTCGGCACAATCACAGCGACAGGCAATATAGTGAATGCTGGAACGCTGACCAGCGATGCTTCAGCCCTTTCAGCTGCTGCAATAGACAATAACGGCACGGTGGAGTTCACCGGCGGAACCAATAACAACATAGTAACCGGTAACGGCAGCCTTGAAATAACAGGCGATCTTACCAATAACGGTGCGATAACGCAGGGCGATGTGAGCAACAGCGCAGCTCTTACAAACAATGCTGTCATAACTGTTACTGACGGATTCAGCAACAGCGGCGCAGTAACCAACAATGCGCTTGTAACTGTTGGCGGAACCCTGAACAATACCGGCACAATGGTAACGAATGCCGATAATGTGGTAACAACTGGCGGAATTGCAAACAATGGCACGCTGGAGTTTACAGGCGGAACCAATATCTCGTCAAATACCATTACTGGCAGCGGTACGCTGAAGATTACCGGCGATACTGCTAATGAGGCAGCAATTACCCAGAGTGTCCTTGACATAGCAACTGGCGTAACATTTGACAGCGACGCAACACTGATTAATGTGTTAGTGGCCAATAATGCAGGCACGATGACGCTTTCAGATGGCAATAATGATACTGAAATCAATGGCAATGGCGATCTTACATTGGATAATATTAATAATAACGCCAATATTACGCAGAACAGCGTAGTGTTTGATAATATAGTTAGCAATGATGGATTGATAACCGCAAATAACATGACTGTCAATGCTGGAGCGGAGCTTACCAGCAATGCTTCAGACCTTGTAGCAGCGGCCGGCATAGCGAATGCCGGAGTGCTGAACCTTGATGGCGGAGTGAACGCCAATGACATAACCGGCGCAGGCGATCTTAACCTGAGCGGAAATATCAGCAACACCGGTTCAATAGCGCAGAATGACATAAACAACACTGGCGTGTTCAACAATGCCGGCGCGATAACAGCGGCAGGCGATGTGAACAATACCGGCAGCGTAGTCAATGTCGGCACAATCACAGCGACAGGCAATATAGTGAACGCCGGAACGATTACCAGCGATGCTTCAGCCCTTTCAGCTGCTGCAATAGACAATAACGGCACGGTGGAGTTCACCGGCGGCGCGAATGCGAATGACATAACCGGCACAGGAACCATAGCCATAAAGGGCGATGTAACCAATACCGGAAACATAGCACAGACCGGAATAGTGGTAGTTTCCACATTCACCACGGATGCTGATATCGTTTCCGCTGAAATCACCAACAACGGAAAACTTATCCTGACCAATGGTGATAATGCCAACAATATTACAGGAAACGGCGAGCTTGAGCTGCAGGGCACAACAGCCAACACCGGCATAATAAGCCAGGGCAGCATTGTGAACAGCGGCAATCTTACAACAAACGCGAACCTTGTTTCCTCAGTTAACGGAATAGAGAACACCGGGGCAATAGACTTCACCGGCGGCACAAATGTGAATGACATAACCGGCACAGGCGATGTGACTGTAAGCGGCACTGTTGTGAACACTGGCAGCATAGATCAGAATACAATCACAGTCAATGGCGAGCTGACCAGCAATGCTTCAGACCTTGTAACAGCGGCCGGCATAGCGAATGCCGGAGTGCTGAACCTTGATGGCGGAGTGAACGCGAATGACATAACCGGCGCAGGCGACCTTAACCTGAGCGGAAATATCAGCAGCACCGGTTCAATAGCGCAGAATGACGTAAACAACACTGGCGTGTTCAACAATGCCGGCGCGATAACAGCGGCAGGCGATGTGAACAATACCGGCAGCGTAGTCAATGTCGGCACAATCACAGCGACAGGCAATATAGTGAATGCCGGAACGCTGACCAGCGATGCGTCAGCCCTTTCAGCTGCTGCAATAGACAATAACGGCACAGTGGAGTTTACCGGCGGAACCAATAACAATATAGTAACCGGTAATGGCAGCCTTGAAATAACAGGTGATCTTACCAATAACGGTGCGATAACGCAGGGTGATGTAAGCAACAGCGCAGTTCTTACAAACAATGCTATTATCACTGTTACTGATGGATTCAGCAACAGCGGTGCAGTAACCAATAATGCGCTTGTAACTGTTGGCGGAACACTGAACAATACCGGCACAATGGTAACGAATGCCGATAATGTGGTAACAACTGGCGGAATTGCAAACAATGGCACGCTGGAGTTTACAGGCGGAACCAATATCTCGTCAAATACCATTACTGGCAGCGGTACGCTGAAGATTACCGGCGATACTGCTAATGAGGCAGCAATTACCCAGAGTGTCCTTGACATAGCAACTGGCGTAACATTTGACAGCGACGCAACACTGATTAACGTGTTAGTGGCCAACAATGCAGGCACGATGACGCTTTCAGATGGCAATAATGATACTGAAATCAATGGCAATGGCGATCTTACATTGGATAATATTAATAATAACGCCAATATTACGCAGAACAGCGTAGTGTTTGACGGTATAGTTAACAATGATGGATTGATAACTGCCAATAACATGACTGTCAATGCTGGAGCGGATCTTACCAGCAATGCTTCAGACCTTGTAACAGCGGCCGGCATAGCGAATGCCGGAGTGCTGAACCTTGATGGCGGAGTGAACGCCAATGACATAACCGGCGCAGGCGATCTTAACCTGAGCGGAAATATCAGCAGCACCGGGTCAATAGCGCAGAATGACGTAAACAACACTGGCATATTCAACAATGCCGGCGCGATAACAACGGCAGGCGATGTGAACAATACCGGCAGCGTAGTAAATGTCGGCACAATCACCGCTACAGGCAATATAGTGAATGCCGGAACGATTACCAGCGATGCGTCAGCCCTTACTGCAGCTGCAATAGACAACAACGGCACAGTTGAGTTCACCGGCGGCGCGAATGCGAATGACATAACCGGCACAGGAACCATAGCCATAAAGGGCGATGTAACCAATACCGGAAACATAGCACAGACCGGAATAGTTGTAGTTTCCACATTCACCACGGATGCGGATATCGTTTCCGCTGAAATCACCAACAACGGAAAACTTATCCTGACCAATGGTGATAATGCCAACAATATTACAGGAAACGGTGAGCTTGAGCTGCAGGGCACAACAGCCAACACCGGCATAATAAGCCAGGGCAGCATTGTGAACAGCGGCAATCTTACAACAAACGCGAACCTTGTTTCCTCAGTTAACGGAATAGAGAACACCGGGGCAATAGACTTCACCGGCGGCACAAATGTGAATGACATAACCGGCACAGGCGATGTGACTGTAAGCGGCACTGTTGTGAACACTGGCAGCATAGATCAGAATACAATCACAGTCAATGGCGAGCTTACGAGCAATGCTTCAGACCTTGTAACAGCGGCCGGCATAGCGAATGCCGGAGTGCTGAACCTTGATGGCGGAGTGAATGCGAATGACATAACCGGCGCAGGCGACCTTAACCTGAGCGGAAATATCAGCAACACCGGGTCAATAGCGCAGAATGACGTAAACAACACTGGCGTATTCAACAATGCCGGCGCGATAACAGCGGCAGGCGATGTGAACAATACCGGCAGCGTAGTCAATGTCGGCACAATCACCGCTACAGGCAATATAGTAAACGCCGGAACGATTACCAGCGATGCGTCAGCCCTTACTGCAGCTGCAATAGACAATAACGGCACATTGGAGTTCACCGGCGGCACAAATGCGAATAACATTGCTGGCACAGGCAATATGCTTATTACCGGTGATGTTACCAATAATGCGGGAGCGGCTATTAATCAGTCTGCGCTTACAATTAATTCAGGAGCTTCATTCACTGGTGATGCGGATGACATAACAACTGTTAACCATGTCATAACCAATAATGGCAGCCTTACATTCAATGCTGATGGCACAAATGCCAACAGAATTGAAGGCACTGGATCGCTTAATACAAGCGGAGACATTACTAATAACGCCAATATTACCCAGGACAGCCTGAATATTGTTTCTGGAACTTTCACCAATACAAAGACTGTTTCAGCAGAGGAAATAACAAATGCCGGAACAATTCTTAACAATGGTTATATAAATGCCAGTGAGCTTGCCAATACTGGAGCTCTCTCCACTAATGTGAACAAGTACAATGTTGAGAATACCAATAATACCTCATCAATGACTCTCACAGGCAATGGAAATCTTGCTGGAAACATTTATGATGATCAGGCTGTTCCCACTGGCGTGCTTAACATAAATGGCAAAATCAACAATGCGGGTGACATGATAATCCAGCAGGATGCTGTGAATCTTGCAGCAGCTTCTTCGCTTACAACAAATGCTGATTATCTTACCGCTAACAATGTAAACAATGATGGAGAACTGGTTCTTACTGGCGGCACTATTGATGCTGCGATGAACATCAATGACGGCGCTGCCGGCGGAAATCTCAAGATAACCGGAGCTGTTGAGAACGAAGGCACTATCAGCCAGCATATAGACATCACGAAAGATGGCTATCTGGAAACAGATGCCAATAACATTGCAGCCGGCACAGCCACCGAAGGCATTACCAATAAAGGAACTCTTGACCTTACAGGCGGCACGCTTACCGTGGCAGTTGATGGCAGCGGTTCAACTGAGATAACCGGAGCTGTGGTTAATGCAAGCAGCATGACCCAGCGCAGCATTGAAATTACGGCTGGAAGCAGCCTGACAACATCAGCTGATGATGTCTCTGCTTCTGTATTCGCAAATAATGGAACGCTCATATTTAATGCGGCGGGCCAGACGAACAATAATGTCATCACCGGCAATGGCGACCTTTCCATAACTGCTTCTCTTGATAATCAGAGATCAGTGTCTCAGGAAAACATTGACATAAGTGCAGACCTTAGCAATGCCAGTGTGATGATTGCTTCTAACAATATAGACCAGACTGCTGGCACAATTACAAACACAGGCAGGCTGGAAGCTGGAAATGCCATTAATGTCGCAGGCATTATTGACAATGACGGCGTTATCAATGCCGGCATAATTAATGTCGCTGCGGCAGGCACTATTAACACAGGCGCAAGCAATATCAATGCCGCTATAGTGAATGCAGGCACGCTCAATTTCTCTGAAGGCGTAACCGGCAATTCAATAAGCGGTACTGGCACGCTGAATGTTACTGCCGGAACGGTTCTTAACACAGGCACAATAGAACAGAATGACATTAATGTGTCATCTTCTGCAGTATTTGTGAACAATACTAATGTGAATGTGACTAATGACCTTGTTGCGAATGGCAATGTTTCCAATAGCAGCATATTCAATGTAGGAAATGATGCTACTATTGGCAATGGCACAGATGCTGTCATAATGAACAATACAGGGTATTTCACTGTTGCCAATTCAGTAACAGTAAGCAGCGCAGCCTCAATAGTTAATGACGGCTCTTTTGCAGCTGATACCCTTGTTATAAACGCAGGTGCTGACGTTGACAATAACGGCAAGATCTCCGCAGAGAACGGCATAACAAATAATGGCACGCTTACTACAAATGCCTCTGACATTATAGATTCTGCTATTGCCAATAACGCCAGCCTTGAGTTTACTGGCGGCATAAATGATAATTCCATTACTGGCGCAACAGGAAATCTCCTTGTAAGCGGAGCTCTTGTTAACCGGGCGGATATTACACAGAATGTCATTGATGTAAACAACAGCCTTGTCAACTATTCAACGATAACCGCTTCGGACATCAATAATATCGGCTATATGGAGAATGCCGGAACAGGAAACATAACTGTTTCCGGTCAGATCAATAACTCGGCAGCAGCTCAGTTTGTGACAGCCGCTGGCAGTGTGTCAGGAGATATCGCGAATGACGGTCTGCTTACCTTTAAGGGAAATGGCAATGCTTATGCTGATAATATAACCGGCACTGGCACGCTTCTCATAGAAGACATGTCCCTTGATCTTACTGGCGCTACTGTTGCCCAGCAGAATATTAACATAGCTTCAGTGTCATCTGTAAGTGCCAATGCTTCAGGCATAACTGCGGATAGCATTGTAAACGATGGCAGGCTGGAATTTGCCAGCGCCGGTCAGAACACAGCGGGCATAGCGGAAATCGCTGGCAATGGCAGCCTGGTATTCTCAGCGGTATCCACTGTTTCTTCAGCTACAGTAATAACGCAGAACAGCATAGCAAATACCAACACGCTTACCAATAACGGTTCCCTGACTGCCGAGTCCTTCTCTGCAACAGGAGATGTTGATAACCACAATGTCATAAAAGCTGATGAGATATCGGTGACTGGCGCAACTGCGGAAAATGCCGCTGGCTCCGGAACGATGGAGGCTGACAGAATTGTGCTTACCAATGCACAGCTTAATACCTCAGCATCAGCAATAAGCGTTTCGGACTATGTAAGCCTTGATGGATCTATGCTTAGGTTTACAAATGAGCCAAATCTGTTTGGTGTTGCATCCTATGACATACGCGCGGCGATAGGTTCAGGTTCAGCAGTGGAAGTTGCCGCAAATACCTATATGACTGGCAATAACACTCTGTTCTTCGGAGACATAGGCATCGGCGATGTAGGCGTAGCGCCAACACAGCTTATAGTAAACAATGAAGATAACCTTGGTTATGCTGACATATACTTCCTTGAGAACGGCAGCAGTCTTGTGGTAGCTGGCAAAGCTGACATATCTAACGATATGTATGCCAATGGAAACAACATTGGCATTATCGTTGAGAATGACAATGATGTTACTCTCTCCGGGGATATAGATAAACTCGGATTCACTGGCGTTGACTTTACCAAAGATGGAGCCGGAACTCTTACCCTGACTCAGAATGCCGGAGTAAATACTTATGAGAACACCAATATACTTGATGGCAAACTCATAGGTAACACTGGCAATATCAATGGCACTGTTAACCTGCTTGCAGGTTCTGCTGTGGAATTCCGGGATTCTGATGCTCTTGTGAACCTTAATGCGATAAGCGGAAACGGCACAGTGATAATTAATCATGAGCTTGGCAGCCTTGGAAGAACAGACATTAATGCCAATCCTTTCGCTGCAGATGCCCTTATCATTGAAAGCGGCCGCGTTGCACTGAACGGCGCTAACATAATGGCCGATACGGTTAATGCAAAGAATGGCACAATAGTTCAGGGAACAGGAACCATAGGCGGAAATACAACTGCCAACACCGTAATGACCATAGAGTCTGGCGCTAAGTTCACGCCTGGCAACAGCATTGGTACAATCAATGTTACCGGTGACCTTAACCTGAATGGCGGCAGCGTGACTGAAATAGAAGTCAGCCCCGCGGCATTTGACCTCATCAATGTAAGCAATAATGTAAACATTGCTTCCGGTGCAGGCATGGAGGTTATAAGCACCGTGGCTGGCGACAGCTATCTCAACAATGTCTCTTATGATGTGCTTACAGGTGCTGCTGTGAACGGCGAGTTTGATTACGACGGTAGCGTAAAGAGTATATACGGCGGAGTAATAGACTTCGTTGACGGTTCACGCCTTGTTGGATCATTGGATTACTCTCCTACTGCTGTGACACTGACAATCGCCCGTAAGGGAGCGGATTTCGAGGGCAAGACCAGAAATCTGGAACTGGGCAGCCACAACAGAGTGGAAGTTGCCAAGGCGATGGACAATGTCTATAAGCTTGGTTCTGGCGTAGGTGCTGGAATGGAAGCCATGCTTATGCAGAGTGAATATATCCTTGAGCTGTCAGATAAGCAGATTGTTAATACACATTCAGAATTCAAGGAAGCTCTCCTTGACCTGGCTGGTGTTCTTTATGCAAATGCTTCTCTTGAGCCTTTGACCAATGCCAAGAGCGCGCATGTCTATGACAGAATTACTCAGAAAGCGGATAATCCCAAGGCTGCCTGCCCGACATGCCATGACTCAGTGTGGGCTAATGTTTACACATCTCATGACAAGTTCTATGGAACAGGAAATAGCCGTATGTTCACAAATGACATAACTGGCACAATAGCAGGTTATGACCGCTCTTCCAGCGAGAATGGAATCCTCCTTGGCGTTATGATGGGCGGAGCCAACAGTGACATTGACATGAACGGCGACAGAATGGATATTCACGATTATACGCTTGGCGTATATGGCGGCTATAAGATGGATGAGTGGACATTTAAAGGCATGGTATATGGTGGCTATCAGGAATACAATGCCACCAGAAACATAAACTTCATGCAGGAGACAGCTCAGGCCTCTTATCATGGCAATAGTTTCACCGTGGATGCCGAAGCCAGCTATGACTTCAACTGGACCGCATTCGGCGGAGTGAAAGTTACTCCTTATGCCGGAGCCCTCGTTTCCCTGAGCCATCAGAGCAGTTTCGAGGAAAGCGGAGCAGGAGACCTCAATCTCCGTGTACACAATGCTGATATGGAAAATATCCGCGTGAGATTCGGCTTGAACTTCGCTGGCGAAGAGACTGAGACCGGGAACTGGTATGCCAATATTGGCGTAAAGCAGATCCTTGGCCCCAGCTATAACCGCCTTGGAATGAAGTTTGCAACCACAAATAACACTGAGATGGACATATACAGCGCCGAAACAGGCTGCACTATATTCAGCGCAGGATTGGGCGGCACTTACAACCTTAGCGACAGCTGGAAGCTCTTCGGAAATGCCGAAGGCTCAATCAGCGGAGATGCTTACGGAGCATTCGGAAACGTGGGCGTTTCCTATCAGTGGTAATTAAGAACTGGCGGCGGTTTCCTCTTAGAGAGACCGCCGCCTGCTGATAAATTCCATATAAGATTTAAAAAAGATTTATAAAACAACACTGGAGAGCAAGATGAAAAAAATAATGCTTATGATACTTGCGGCAGGACTGAGCGGATGTTTTATCTGCAATAAGTCAGAAGCGCCAGCGCGTCCTAATTCCGATGGCGCGTATCATGAACCGGGCGCACCGCAGGAAGTTGTTGTAAAACGCGTTACAATGAGCGAATCTGCAAATTATGATTTTAACAAGGCAGATGTAGCTACGGACAACATAGAAGCTGTCCTGAATGAGCTGTCACGTTATCCGGGTGCCAGACTCCGTATTGAAGGTTATACAGATAACCTCGGGCAGGAGGACTACAATATAAAATTGTCCGAAAAACGCGCCAAAGCAGCAGAGAAGATTGTAAGAAAGAAATATAAATACGAAGGCCCGATAGAAGTTGTGGGAAGGGGATCAGAAAATCCAATCGCGGATAATTCAACCGAGGAAGGCCGCTCGCACAACCGTCGTGTGGACTTCGTTATCATAAAGTAAGGCGGAGGGAAAAATGAGAAGACTTTCAGCTTTAACATTATCTCTGGGCCTGCTGGCTTCCGCCGGTGCGGCATATGCAGCCGGAAAGGATGTTTCAGAGCGGACAGATTTCCGCGAGGAGACAATCTATTTTGTTATGACGGACCGTTTTGTTGACGGTGATCCTTCAAACAATAATCTGTACGGTGATGAATTCGTGCCTGGCAATCTGCGGTATTATCAGGGCGGGGATTTCAAGGGACTCATAGATAACCTTGACTATATCAAAGGTATGGGTTTCACTGCCATATGGATAACTCCGCCGGTAAAACAGCCGGAAGGCCGCTATGTCAATTCTTCAAATACTTATGACGCTGCCGGCTATCACGGTTACTGGGCTTATGATTTCAGCAAGATAGATCCTCATCTGGAAAGCAAAGGTGCAACATATCATGATCTTATAGATGCTGTTCATGCCAAAGGAATGAAGATCATACAGGATGTGGTGGTAAATCATGCTCATGGCGGCGATGTGAACCGCAATGTGAAATGGTACAACCAGCGCGGAACTGTTAAAGGCCTTGGCCGCACATATGATTACTGGAATGACAAGCATAACTGGTTTAACCATGACGGCAATGTAATAGCTGATCTGCTGGATTTCAATGATGACAATCCCAGGGTTCTCAAATGGTTCACAAAGATATATAAGAAGTACCAGAAAATGGGTGTTGATGCCTTCCGCCTTGACACTGTAACATGGGTAGACAAGGCTTTCTGGGAAAAATTTGTTGACAATATGCACCGTAACAAGAAGAATTTCTTTGTGTTCGGTGAGGTCTGGACAGAGAATGAATATGACAAACTGGCCTCTTATACCAAGCTCTCAAACGGCGATTCGCTTGAGGCTGGCATGAGTGTACTTGATATGCCGCTTTCCGCGCTGGGTGATTATGGTACAATGGAACGCGTTTTCAAGGGCGGAAATTATGCCGATGCCAGTGCCATTTTTGAGAATGATCCCAAGTACAAGAATCCCACTTTCCTTGTGACATATCTTGATAATCATGACAGACCGCGTTTCAATTCACCTGATTCGCCTGCCTATGAGCAGCAGTACAAGGATGCTCTTAATTTCTATTTCCTCAGCCGTGGAATCCCCTGTCTCTATTACGGTACGGAAGCGCAGATGGTAGGCGGAAATGAGCCTGACAACCGTGCAATGCTGGGTGAGGAAGGAATTAATGCGGCAAAGACAGGAACTCTTTATGGTCATATAAAGAAACTTAACCGCATACGCCACCGCAACGAGGTTCTGCAGAAGGGACGTCAGACTTTCCTGTCGGCAACAAAGAACAGTTACGTTTTCCGCCGCGATTATCTGGGCCAGACTGTTTTTGTGTTCCTTAACAAAGGCGAGAATAAAATAAAACTGGGTGCAGATATCACTCCCGGAACATACCGCGATATTTTCAATGGCGGCAAAATGACCTTCACTGAAGGACAGTCTGCGGAAGTAACAGTTCAGCCACATAGTGCTGTTGTGCTGTATTCCAAGGTGACAGACTGACAGAATACATTGTTCTTCAGTTGTGTTTTCACAGAAAAAGGGCGGCTGACAGCCGTCCTTTTTCATTCCTGTATTATTCTTTTGTAAAATAAATATATATATTTATTGGAGGTTGAAAATGCCCGGAGCACCAGTTTTTGATTTAAAACCTGAAGAGGTTCTTTCTCTTTCTGACAGACTTATAAACGAGCTTGAGGAAAAAATAAATATAATTCTTCATACTCCGGCACATCAGAGAAATTTTGCCAATACCGTTGCTGCTTTTGAGGAGGCAACAGCCGCTTTCGCGGAAGGTGTTACCGTACCTGTGTTTCTTGCGTATACAAGTGACAATGCCGCACTTCGTGATGCCGCCATGCAGCTTCAGATGAAAATAAGTCAGTATTCCGTTGATCTGAATACGCGTGAGGATATTTATAATGCGCTTAAGGAATATTGCGGCAAAGGGGAGAAAAACGGAGAGATTGAGCAGCGTCTGCTTGACAAGATAATGCTTGGCTTCAGGCAGAACGGTCTCGGCCTGCCCGAGAAACAGCGCAGACAGGTAAAAAAACTGATGAAGGAACTTGTAAGCGCAGAGCTTAAATTCTCAAAGAATCTGCGTGAGGTGAATGATTTCCTGGAGGTCGATGAAGAGGAACTTAAGGGACTTCCGGCTGATTATAAGGCACGGCTTAAGAAAAGCAGTTCCGGAAAATATATAATAACACTGAATTATCCCGATTATATTCCGTTTATGGCCAATGCAGAAAACGGGGATGCGCGCCGCCGTCTGGAATTTCTTTTTAACAACAGGGGTGGAAAAACCAATGTGGCTCTTCTTGAAAAGGCCATAGGACTGCGCCGGAGAATAGCAAAACTGCTGGGTTATAAAAATTATGCCGATTATGTTCTTTCCGACAGAATGGCCGGGAATTCCACTGCGGTAAAGGAATTTCAGGAAAGACTGCGCCTGCGTCTCAAGGCAAAGGGAAAAGCGGAACTTGCAGAGCGTATTAAACTTAAAGGCGGAAAAGAAAAATTCCTTCATGCCTGGGAAACAGCCTACTATAATAATCTGCTTAAGAAAACGAAGTATTCTATCGACGAAGAAAAAATAAAGGAATATTTTCCGCTTGAAACAGTGCTTTCCGGAATGCTTGATACATTCGGTAATCTTCTGGTGGCTAAATTTGTTCCGGCGCAGCTTCCTGTATGGCACAGGGATGTACGTGCCTATGAGGTGCGTAATGATAACGGAAGCATAGCTGCTTATTTCTATTTCGATCTGTTCCCGCGTGATGGAAAGTACAAGCATGCAGCCTGCTTCGGAATAAGAAGTGGCAGAAGACTGCCGGACGGCTCTTATAATATTCCTGCTGCGGCCATAGTTGCTAATTTTACGCCTTCCACCGGGGAAAAGCCGTCTCTGATGAAATTTGATGATGTGGTAACACTGTTCCATGAGTTCGGACATGTTACGCATAATATATTTACAACGTCGGAATACGCCACATTCTCCGGAACAAGTGTCTCACGGGATTTCGTGGAGGTGCCTTCACAGATACTTGAAAACTGGGCTTACCAGCCGGAAGTACTGAAGAAAATTTCAGGCCATTTCCGCAATCCTGATGAAAAACTCCCTGACGAAACAATACAGAAGATAATTGCAGCCCGCAATATGGATTCAGGACTGTTTTATCTGCGTCAGCTGCTTTTCGGCATACTTGATATGTATTATCACACGGCTGCGGGCAAAGTGGATACAACAAAGGTATATGCACGTCTCATGAAGAAAATAGCGCTTGTTCCAATGAGCGAAGGTACACACCCGCAGGCTTCGTTTGGACATATAATGGGCGGATATGAGGCAGGGTATTACAGCTATCTGTGGTCACGCGTTATTTCCGTGGACCTGTTTGGCCGTTTCCTTGACACCGGGGTTATGAACCGCGAGACTGGCAGACGTTACCGTGAACTTATTCTGGCCCCGGGCAGAAGTTATGATGAGGCCGGACAGGTACGTAAATTCCTGGGCCGCGACAGCACGGAAGACGCTTTCCTGCGGGATATTGACGCTGCCTGATGAAGGCCAGACTTACCGTAGCGGCCGGAATTCTTGCCGGAGTCTGTCTGTTCTGGTATGCCCTGAAAGGCGTTGATTTCACACGTCTTTCGGAGGCATGCAGGCAGGCAGATTATGCCCTGCTGGCCCTGGCGGTGCTTACAAACCTTGCTGAGGCTTTCATGCGTGGCGTCAAGTGGAAACTTCTGCTTGACCCTGTAAACAGAGTGCGTGTGTGGGATTCATTCCGTATGGAGACGGCCGGACTGGCACTTAACAATGTGCTGCCATTCCGTCTTGGTGAGATATTGCGCGGCACAGCCGGCGCCGGAGTATTCCATATGCCGGTTGTTACTGTTTTCGCTACTATTGTGGTTGAACGGGCGCTTGATGTTATTGCGCTTGTCCTGTTGTTGTCTCTGGTAGGAATATCCGGACGTGTTGAAGGTGATATTTTTCAGCATAAATCTGCTATTATACTGCTTTTTACTGCCGTTGCAGCAGGGATATGTGCTGTGATTTTTGCTGACAGGCTTGTTAAATTAAAAATTCTGGAGCCTCTTTTCACACGCTTCGTTTTTTTGAAAAAAATACTTTCCCAGATTGCCGCAGGGGCCATAGCGTTTAAAGACTGGAGAAGGGGAATTATAACTGTTCTGGCTGCGATGTTCCAGTGGTGCGTAAACGCATTTACAATTCTGGTTCTGGTGTATGCGTTCCATTTGCAGGATATGCTTGGGCCTGCACACTGTATTGTCGTAACAGTGGCAAGCGCCATAGCATGTTCCATCCCTGCCATGCCGGGATTTTTCGGCAATTACGAGGCCGGAGTTGCGGCTGTAATGGGTGTGTGGGGGGTACAGAAGGATGCTGCTTTCGCCATGGCTTTTACCGGGCACATACTTGGATATATAACCATTACGCTTGCAGGGCTGATATTTGTTTACGGTCTTGGATATTCTGTAGGCAGGGTATGGAATTTCCGTAGCGGAAACAGTGGCACATCCACGGGAAAAGAAATATTATAGCGGGAAAATAAAATGTGCGGAATATGCGGCATATATAACTTTACCCCGGCTCCCGTGAGGGAACGGGAAATTTATGCCATGAATGCCCTTCTGTATCACCGTGGGCCGGATGAGGACGGTTTTTATTTCGGACGGAATACCGCACTGGGAATGCGGCGGCTTGCCATAATAGACCGAGACGGTGGGAAACAGCCTGTTTATAACGAGGACCGTACTGTTGTGGCGGTGGTTAACGGGGAAATTTACAATTACCGCGATATAAGAAAAGCGCTTGTCGCACGTGGACATCACTTTGCCACGGAAAGCGATTCCGAGGTGATTGTTCATCTTTATGAGGCGGCCGGGGCTGATTTTCCTGTTTATCTGCGCGGAATGTTTTCCATAGCTCTGTATGACATTAAACGCAGGGAAATTTTTATCGTACGCGACAGAATAGGAAAAAAACCTTTGTATTACAGTATGCACGGGCACAGGCTCGTTTTTTCCTCAGAGCTTACATCTCTTATGGCCGCAGACGGTATTCCCCGCTGGATAGATATGCAGGCGCTTGATATGTTCCTGTCCCTGCAGTGTGTGCCTGCGCCAATGAGTATTTACAGGGAAGTGCGCAAACTGCCTCCGGCATGTATTCTTCATGCCCTGCCTGACGGCCGCGCGGAAATAAAAAAGTACTGGGATCTTCCGGAGAAGATAAGTTCCGGCCACGCTGCCGGTGATAAGATAAAAACAAACGGCGGGGAGTTTAAGGATCTTTTACAGGAAAAGAAGGAACAGCTTTTCAAACTTGCAGAAGAGTCTGTACGGATAAGGCTTGAATCAGAGGTCCCTCTGGGAGCTTTTCTGTCCGGAGGGCTTGATTCGTCCGTGGTTGTGGCGCTTATGGCGCGCGTATCCGGAAAGCCGGTCAGAACTTTTTCCGTGGGGTTCAGGGAGGAGGAGTTTTCCGAGCTTCCATATGCCCGGGCTGTAGCTGAAAAATATGGTACTGAGCACACTGAATTTATCGTGGAGGATAATATTCTGTGGGATCTGGAACGCATAGCCTATAAATATGGTGAGCCTTTTGCCGACCCGAGTTTTGTGCCTTCATATTTTATTTCCCGTGAAACCAGAAAGAATGTAACAGTTGCGCTTAACGGCGATGGGGGTGATGAGGTTTTCGGCGGCTATAACCGTTACCGCGCTATCAGGATAGATCAGAGTTTCTTTTCGCATATCCCGTCTTTTCTTAAAAAAATTCTGGTTCTGGGATTATCCGGTTTTCCCAAGGAGGCACCGTTCGGTTTTTTCTGGAAAGCCGAGAAATTCCTTCAGATTTCAAAATATAAAAAACTTTCGGATAAATATCTTTATGCACGTTCCTTCCTGAAACCGGAGGATTTTGAAAATCTCTGTACCCGTGAATACCGGGAAAGACTGGACGGGAATATATGCCGTGCCGGTGGTTATATGGCGGGGCTTTTCCGTGATTATGATGCCTGGGACGGAGAGCTTTCCGCAACGGACAGAATGATAAGGGCGGATTTCCATTCCTGGCTTCCTGACTGTCTTATGACAAAAATGGATATTGCGTCCATGAGCAATTCACTTGAGGCACGTTCGCCGCTGCTGGACCATAAACTGGTGGAATTCGCCTGGCTGCTGCCGGATGAGATGAAAATTCACGGATTCGGCGGGCGCGGGGCAAAATATCTTTTCAGGCAGACTTTTGCGGATCTCCTTCCGGAAATGATCCGCACGCGCGGAAAAATGGGATTCGGAATTCCGCTTGGACGCTGGTTCAGGGGAAGTCTCAGGAAACGCTGGGCTGAAACCTGTCTTTCGGAAAAAGCCCTGAAACGGGGACTGTTCAAAAAAAAGGCGCTTGAAAAACTTTTTGAGGATCACTGCAGGGGCCGCAGGGATAACGGCTGTCAGCTGTGGACACTTATGCTTCTTGAGATATGGTTCGAAACTTTCGCCGGAGATTTTAAATTATGAAAATTGTTCTTGTAAATCCGGATATACCCTGGAATGCCGGGAATATAGGCCGTACCTGCGTGGCTACCGGAACCGAGCTTGTTTTTACCGGACATCTGGGATTTAAGATTACAGATAAGGAAATCCGGCGTTCCGGCCTTGATTACTGGAAGTTCCTGAAATATTCGGTTTATCAGGATTTTGATTCTTTTCTGAAAACCCTTCCTGAAAATCCATCACTGCTGTTTTTTTCCACCCATGGCGGAAAATGTTACTGGGAGGCTCCCTACCGTGAGGACTCCTGTCTTGTGTTCGGTGCGGAAACAGCTGGTTTTCCTGACTGGATGTATGAAAAATACCGGGATATGCTTTACCGTATACCGATGTGGTCCGGGCATATGCGTTCACTGAATCTGTCAACTTCTGCAGGAATAGCACTTTATGAGGGGCTTCGCCAGACTGGCCGTATGCCGGCCTGAGCCGGGTCCCTGCGGCCTATAAGTGCGGTGGGTCTTTCGGCCCTTGCCCTGGTCCATATTATAATCAATAATATAATTGTGAAGTTCTCTGTAAAGGTCCGCATGACATTACTGTATGCACCTTTTATCCGGGACCTTTGGAGTAATTTCAATTGGAGACGATTATGAAAAAAATACTTTCTATCGCTTTTACTGCGGCATTTATGCTTTCCGTCTCAGGCAGTGTTTATGCCGGAGCTATTTCTGATCTTGCCGGACAGGCAGGCATGAATATTCCGGCTCAGGTTAAGACCGCGCGTCCTGCTGTGGCTTCCCCGGTAAAGCCCGCAGACAATAAGGCAGCTGATTCCGTGAAAAAAGCAGAGTGGCTGGTAATGGTTTACATAGCCGGAGTAAACAACCTGGGCCTTTTCGGAGCAGCTTCCCTGAATGTAAACCAGATGGAGCAGGGACTTGCCGATGCCGGAAAGAATTCAGATGTTAAAATGGTTGTTGAATACGGCGAACTTTCAACAGACGGTCTTGGCACTGTTATCCTGCCTGATTCAACAAAAACACTGCTGGTGCAGCCAGATACAGACCGTGATCAGATAAACTCAAAGATTATTGCTACTTCCAGAAATACGGATACCGGCGATGTAAAATCCCTTGAAAATTTCGTACGCCGTGTAATGCCACGCTTCCCTGCAAAGAAGACGGCACTTATAATCTGGAACCACGGTGGCGGTATAGTCGGCATAGCTTCGGATGATATTCATGGCAGCATGATGAATCTCAAGAATCTCAGCGCCACGTTAAGAAACCTTACCGCCCGTTTCGGTAAATTTGATGTTCTCGCCACAGATGCCTGCCTTATGCAGATGGCCTCTGTAGCCTATGAGTTCAAGGATTATGCAAAAGTGGTTGTTGGTTCCGAGCAGCCTATCCCGGGTGCCGGATACCCATATCAGGGACTGACAAATATCCTGGCTTCGTCCGGCAGCCGTATAGATGCCACAGCTTTCGGGGAACTTATTGTGGAAGGCTATGGAGTACAGTACAACGGTCAGCCGAACACAACGCTTTCAGCCATAGATACTGCGAAGCTTGCTGGTTTCAGGGACAGACTCAATACCTGGACCGGGCTTATGCTTTCTGATCAGAATTCGTTTAACATAATTGCGAAAGCGAATGTTCTTAAGGAAGTAACCAGAATGGCGCAGCTTGACTGCTCCCGCGATCTTGTGCACATGATAGACGTTATCAATAAACAGGAGGGCGTGAGCCAGGCAATAAAGGAAGCCGGAAAAAATCTTAAAAATTACATTGAAAGATCACTTATAATAAAAAGTTATGCCGATGACCGGGATAATCACGGACTGGCCATATATCTGCCTGATCTCACTTATGAAGCCAATCCGTATGAGTCACTTAAATTCTCAGCGGAATCGAACTGGAGCACTTTCGTGAAAGCTGTTCTCCAGTCACGTCTGGACAATGGATGGTAATATTATGAATACAATAAAAATCCTCCTTTTAGCCGCCGCCTTGTCGGTACCTTTTGCCGGACAGTTATATGCCCAGCAGCCGGCCGGTGCGCAGCAGAATGTGCGCATTGATTATACTGTCGTGGAACCTTCGCTTGCCGTTTATGCGGAAGGCATAAACGCCGGCGATCCTGCCGCCGCCAGAAAATTTTTAGAGGACACTGGCGCCATATCCAGGGCTGAAAATATTAATGGTTCCACACTGAAGATTCAGGCGCTCGCGCTCAAGGATCTTGAAGCACTTATGAATCAGGACTGGAAAACGGAGCAGCATAACACTCTTTGCAAAGCGCTCATAAACCGCATTGGCAAAGATAAGGTGCTTACGCTTTCCGGCGTAGGCCCGCAGCCTGAAAAAATTATGCCTTGGCTGAAAAAATATGTTGCCCGCTATGCTGACGAGAACGATGGCGCGGCAAGAATGTATGCTGTGAAGCAGGCCATACGCGAATGGACAACTGTATTCGGAGAGAGCGAATCCAGAGGCTTTGAATGGGACGGTGTTCCGCTTGTCATTACAAAAGCGCAGTGGAGCAATATGTCCCTTACTGAAAGAAATGCTATGCTTAAGAAAATCGGAATGAGCCTGGCAATGTTTGGCGATTACAGCTATCTTGCCTACAGCGAGGAAACAACTGAAGCCATAGCAGTTCAGCGCGAGCAGGCCATACGGATAAAGAGCGCAATGGAATCTGATCTGCTCACACAGAAGCAGAAAGATGAGCTTGCCAGCGCCAGAACGCTTTCCGATCAGGCCTATATGCTCAACAAATTCTTTGACGGAACAAATGTTAAGCACAGTGATGATCTTCGCCTTGGAATAAATTCCAGCAGGGCTTCCACCCCTGATGAAACTTTCTCCGCTTCCAACCGTCAGCTTATGGCTTCCATGCTTGGCTCATCCATAAGTGCGGAACTCAAGGGTACAACAGCCGGACAGCGCGTTCTGGACGGTGGTCTTAAAATAGACATAGGCTACTGCGACAAAGGATATTCGGAACTCCGCGCTGATGGAACGATTGTTCTTGATGAGGAGACCATTCAGCAGTATATGCGCCTTAAAGGTTATACTGCGGCTTCGGTTATGTCTGATAAAAAACAGCTTGCGGAAATAGCCAAATATATGTCTCCGGCAGTTGTATACGAGGCTGCGCACCGCGATCAGGCCAAATGGGCGAAGAAAAACAGAGCCTACAAGCCTCATACTCAGGAAGATGAAATAGATGCGATGTCGCAGGAAGCACTTTATACTGCTGAAAAAATGCAGAAGGACGAAAGTTTTTCAGGAATTTTCACCAGTGTTGAGAAATATTCAAAGTATGCAGCCAAACGTGTTGAAAACGCCTCTACGTATACACAGGGAAAGAAAATGTTTGCTGACAATGTACGCATGGGCTGCCAGGAACTTCCTTCACTCTCTTCTGCGGAGGCCAATACAATAAACGGAATAAATGAGGAACTTGCGCGCCGTGCAAAACTTACTGCAGAGCAGCGTGCGGAGGAATATACCTTCATAACCTATGATGAAGCCGTTACTATGACCCCGGACCAGATTCTTTCCGCAGTACGCGATATAGAGGAAGGGGCACTTGTGAAACTTCTTAATAGTCTCAAGGATAATTCCTATGAGACATATAATAGGAATTCCGTGGCGCAGACCAGAACCAGTTATAACAATATGATGGCTGCAGCTGGAAAGAAGACTGAAAGAACATCGAGACGGGAATTTGTTCCTGTTCCGTAATGTAATTATGAAAAGAAGTTTTGTAATTACTATTGCTGCTGCCGCCGCGCTTGGTGTTTCCGCCTGCGCGGCGGATAATTCCGGGCAGCAGAACAATACGGAAAAGACAACTGCTGCCGCTGCTGCTCCAGGTGCTTCGCGGCAAAGTTCCGCCGTTACTTCCGGGAAGAAAACAATGAATGAGAAAACAGGCAGCCTAAGGGTGGAGCGTGGCTCTTCCGCTTCATATAAAAAAGTCTCAAATAACTGGTTCTCTTTTTCAATGCCTGCCGCATGGAACGCCGGTACCAATGAAGACGAAGATAATGAATACAAGGTATACGAGGCAAAAATATTCATTCCCAAAAGTGGTGTGAAAATGCAGAGTTATATCTATGTGTCTTATTTTGCAGAAGACAATGAGGATATAGCCACATATCAGGAGTTTATCCGCGTGAATTCCCAGAATATTCTGCGCAAGGCTCCTGTTGAGTGGGAGAAATATGAGCCGGTTACGGAAACAAAAATAGCTGGCCGTAAGGCTTATGTGGTAGCCAGAAACTGCCGTCATTTCCTGAATCCGAACAGCAAGGATGATTCCTATGTTATGAAGAAGGAGAAAATGTATGTACTTCCTGCTTCAAAAGGATATTATGTGATACGTTATGCTGCCGAAGAAGGTTCTTTCAATACGGATCTGAAGGCTTTTGAAGGCATAGCTGCGGGTTTCAGCGGAAAATATTAAATCCGGCACACGTCTGAAATTAATATAAATCAAAAAACCGGTCCTGAACAGACCGGTTTTTTGATTGGGTATTGTTTCTTTTTTAATTCTGTTTCGTTTTGTCTGTTTTCATTGTTTCCTTTATCTTTTCAAGTATATCAGCCGGAATCTGTTTTATTTTCATATCAGGGCCTACGCTTACCAGCAGTGTTGTTCCTGTTGTTACCAGTACCCCGTTCTGATTATGTATTTCATAAGCGAAGTTCATCTTTACGGATGAACATTCTGTAAGATATGTCTGAACATCCAGTACATCATCATACATGGCGGGGCGGCGGTATTCCGCGCTCTGGCTGCGCACTACAAAATAAATCTGCCTGTCCATGAAGAATTTTACTGAAAGGCCTATTTTTTCAAGAAATTCGGTGCGCGCTTCCTCAAAGTATTTAAGATAATTGGCATGGTAAACCACACCTCCGCAGTCTGTATCATGGTAAAATATTCTTTTTTTCATTTTTTGTTCCTTTTATGTGTGATTGATATTATTGATAAAAATTATACAAATTAGTTGTTTTGAATCTGTTTATATACCTGCAGTTACGCGTTTTAATATTCAGGATTCTTTTTGTATTATTTTATAATGATTCTGTTTGATGCCCATTTTCACCCGGCCTGCTCCCGCCAGCGTATTTCAAAGCCTGCAGGTGACGGGCTTTCCATGTCTGTAGCGGAAAGGGTATGTTATCTTGGTATATGCTGTTCTGCTACGGAAATGGACTGGCATAAGGTACTTGAATATTCTGCCTGCGTATGTAGTGGCATTATTCCATGTCTGGGTATTCATCCATGGAATGCGGCAGATTTTTCTGATGAGGTTTATGGAAAACTCAGGATGGAACTGATTAAAGGCAGAAAAAACGGTATTCCTGCCGGAATTTTTATTGGCGAGACGGGTCTTGATTTCTCCACATCTGTGCTGAATGGAAGCCGGCGGGAAAACTGTGGGGAACGTGCTGAATGTAAAAATACAGCCTGCCCTGCCGGTTACCGTGACTGGTCCGGTGAAGAAATAAAAAAACAGCAGGAAAAAGCTTTCGCAGCGCAGCTTTCGCTTTCCGCAGAATCCGGTACAGCAGCCGTTATTCACTGCGTGCGGGCGTGGGGAAAAACGCTTGAAATGATAAAGAAATACCAGCCGCCTGTTTTTATGATTCATGCTTACAGAGGGGCACCGGAAATCACTGGAAGGTTTGCTGAACTGAACGGATATTTCTCATTCGGACCTGGGCTGATGAACCCGCGTGAGATTAAATTGCGGACAGCACTTCTGTCTGCTCCGCGTGAAAGAATACTTATTGAAAGCGAGGGGGGAAATATAGAGGAAGCGGTAAATGCCGCTGCCGCTGTTTTGAAAATCACAAAGGAAAAAGCCATGGAAATATTTAACGGCAATGCGGCAAAAATGCTTCGCAGATGCGGAATTGAATTTCCGTGCCATGCTTACGTAACAGCAGAAAGTCCTGATATAATGCATAAGTCTGCCCATGATTCCTTTGCAGCCTGTAGTGCTTTGTCCATGAAAAAATGATAATCAATACAGGGCTGCGTACTGATATTCCGGCTTTTTATGCGGAATGGTTTTTCAACCGTATATCTGCCGGTTATGTCATGGCGCGTTCACCGTATGATCCCGGTATTGTGTATAAATACAGTCTTTCACCGGAAGTTGTTGATGTTTTTTCATTCTGTACCAAAAATCCGATTCCGGTGCTTAAAAATATTTCCCTGCTTAAGGATTACGGGCAATACTGGTTCATAACGCTTACGCCTTATGACCGCGATATTGAACCCGGAGTGCCTGACAAAAAAATTATCATGGAAGCAATACGTGAGCTTTCAGCAAAACTGGGCAAAAACTGTGTTGGCTGGCGCTATGACCCGGTTCTGATAACTGAAAAATATGATGAGGCGTATCACCGCAATGCGTTTGAGACAATGGCTTCAGCGCTGGAAGGCGCTGTGGAAACCTGCGTAATCTCATTCATGGATCTTTACGGAAAGGTAAGACGCAATTTCCCGGAAGCCCGTGAAGTGCCGTGGCAGACGCAGCTGCGGCTTGGGGAATTTTTTGTGCATGCGGCGGCAACGCATGGCATGGTTCTTAAGCCGTGTGCCGAGGGTAATTATCTGTCGCGTTTCGGTGCAGACTGTGGTGGCTGTCTTACCCGTGAAACATTTGAGAAGGCGCTTGGGGCGCCGCTTGATATGCCTTTGTCAAAAGGCGGACGTCATGGAAAATGTGCCTGCTATATGAGCTGTGACATAGGTGCATATGACACCTGCGGGCATTTCTGCCGTTACTGCTACGCCAACAGCAGTGCAGCGGCGGTCAGGACAAATATGAAAAGACATGATCCTGAATCTCCACTGATAACAGGCTGGCCTGGTTCGGGGGATATAATACGTGAGGTAAAGCAGAAATCGTGGCGGACTGATTACCGGCCTGATGTACAGCCGGAACTTTTCTGATTGGCAAAACAGAAAGTAATACGGGTGAAGACAGGCTGAAAATAAAAAAACGGGCGCAGAGCGCTTAATATGTTATACAATTTAATAGTAGTTTTTATTATTCTGAACAGACTGATTAAGGTTTCCGCACAGTGTATGGCTCAGGCGGAACCTTAATGATTTACAGTGTGATTTTATTATGAAAACCTTTACTGCCTTATTTGTCATTATTTCCGGACTGCTTGTTGCCTATTACTATGTACAGACACACGGACTGCCTGCTGGGCTTAATGCCGGTGTTGCTGGAGTTTCACCGGCGCAGTCTGCTTCTGCAGATACTGCCACGGATAAAGATAAGACCAGCTCCGCGGAACAGGGAAAGGAAAACAGGGATTCAGACGAAAGTGATTCCGAAGAGCCTTTTGAATTTGAAAAAAAAGACATAAACAAGGCAGGCGGCGGAATGGAAAATTCAGCCGTATCAGCCGTGAAAAATCCTGAAAATACCGCCGATGGCAAATCCGCCGGAAAACCGGAGTCCTCTGTAAAAAAGTCTGTGCTGGCAAAAAAAGCCCGCAGTAAAAGAAAGGCCGCCAGACTTGCCGCCAGGCAGGAGGCACTTGCGCAGAGTCTGCTTGAATACAAGAACAAAAAGCATATAAGCCGTCTTACCAAGGACAAAAAGGGCGAGGATATAATTCCCGCTGTGGCAAAAATAATTACAGAGGCAGGTTTTTCGGACGAAGGCATAGACCTGACCCTTAACGAGACCGGGAACGGATTTGTTTCATCTTCAACATGGAAATATGCCCCGGCTGCAGATAAATAGCAGGACCGGCGTATAATATTTACCACTCCTTGCAGACAGGTATATGCGTGGCGTTACAGGTTCTGTTTATGTTGATTTCCGGCAGGTTATAATTATGTTTTAATTAGTATAATATTATACGAAGCAGTGCAAAAATATATACAGGAGAACCGTCAAATGGATTTTAATAAAATCAATGAAGCTGCGAAAAAATACAGCACGGACATGAACAGATTCCTCCGCGCTATTGTTGCCGACCCGGGCGAAAGCTGCGATGAGAAGGCTCATGTGATGACCATCAAGGCCGAGATGGAAAAATTAGGGTATGACAAGGTTGAAATTGACCCTCAGGGCAATATCATCGGATACATGGGAACCGGCGATAAGATAATCGCCATTGATTCCCATATTGACAATGTCGGAATAGGAAATATAAACAACTGGAAATTTGACCCTTACAAAGGCTACGAGGAGAACGGCGAAATAGGAGGCCGCGGAACTTCTGACCAGCTTGGCGGCATGGTTTCCGCTGTTTACGGCGCAAAAATAATGAAGGATCTCAACCTCATTCCCGCCGGATACAAGATTATGATTGTCGGCACCGTGCAGGAAGAAGACTGCGACGGCCTCTGTTGGCAGTATATTATCCGCGAAGACAAGATCCGCCCCGAATTTGTTATTTCAACCGAGCCCACAGACGGCGGAATTTACCGCGGACACCGCGGCAGAATGGAAATACGCGTAGACGTGCGTGGCGTATCCTGCCATGGCTCTGCCCCGGAACGCGGTTCCAATGCCATTTACAAGATGGCAGACATTCTCCAGGATATACGCGCGCTTAACGAGAATCCTGCGAATGACCCGCATATTCACGGTCTTGCCAAAATGCTTGAGCCGGAATTCAACAAAGGCTGGGAAGAGGCCCGCTTCCTTGGCCGCGGTACCGTAACCTGCTCGCAGATATTCTACACATCGCCCAGCCGCTGCGCCGTGGCCGATTCCTGCGCTGTTTCACTTGACCGCAGAATGACCTGGGGCGAAACCTGGGAGAGCTGTCTGCAGGAAATACGCGACCTGCCCGCTGTAAAGAAATATGGCGATGACGTTAAGGTTTCCATGTACAATTACGACAGGCCTTCATGGACCGGTCTCAAATACGAGATAGAGTGCTACTTCCCCACATGGATTATTCCCAAGGATCACAGAATAACCCGCTCGCTTGAAAATGCCTATAAAGGGCTTTTCAATACAGACAAACGCCTTGAGTGCCCCAGCTATGCCAACGGCGGCTCAAAATATGCCCCGCTTGATCCCAAGCTGAAACGCGCCGACAGGCCGCTTACCGACAAATGGACATTCTCCACAAACGGTGTTACCATAATGGGCCGCAACGGCGTGCCGTGCATAGGCTTTGGCCCCGGAGCGGAAAGCCAGGCTCATGCGCCCAATGAAATAAGCTGGGCACAGGACCTTGTAACCTGCGCCGCGCTTTATGCCGCCGTGCCTATGTGCTACGATGAGCTGAAATAAGCCGGCAGTTGGAAGTTAAGGCAAATCCTTATAAAAGTCCGCCGCTTTCGCATGAAGGCGGCGGATTTTTTGTTGTCCTGTTTCAAAATATGATTGCTGGTGGAAAATCATGAAATCTGAAATTCAATATTCTGTTAAGAATTATTGTTTGATTTAATAAGTTAACCATTTTTTTGATTAATTTATTATTGAATTTTGGAAAAATACTGTTACAATATGTAATGTTGGGATTTTTATTTGGTATGCGAAGGAGATATTATGGGATATGCAAAATTTGGAGAATACATGAGAATGCAGAGCATAAGGTTATAAAAATAGGGAAGCCCCACAACACGAACTTTCGCCCGTCTAACGGTGGGACTTCTAAAATAAGTATAGCAGATATAAATTCACGTTTCAAAACATACTAGGAGAAAAAAACGGGAGATTTCAACAACAGCAGCAATTAGAAAAACAGTTTGCAGAACAGGGGCATATCATAGAAACCGGTATGTTTATTGAGGACGCAGAGAAAACTGCCAAGTCCTTGCGGTGCAAATACAGCAGCCACGCATCCAAGGTTTACAAGCTTAGCCGTGCCGTACTGGAACATTATATCAGAATATGGAGCTGGATGGCATAGAACATCTGACATTCCTTATTGAGGAGTGGCTTTATCTTTCTGACAATGTTGCGGAAACAAGTTTATATGAGTCAGAAGGACATAGAAATTTCCTTCTCATGTGGAAATGCCCAAGCTGCGGAGCAATGATGGTTTTTGTAAGGTACAATACTTTTCTGTTCCGGGCATATCGTCCTGTAGAGATAACAGAAAAACATAAAAACGAGTCAGGCCACAAATGTATATTCTTTGACGACAGAACATGGTTTGAGATAACAGAACATGATATGCCTGCGGACAAACTAAATGAACTTCTGCCGCCAAAGGCAGTTAAATACGCCATAATAGGCAGGACTTTTATGGATATATATCAGGACGAAGCCTGTACAGAAATGTTAGCCAGCTATGAGCTAATACCTTTTGATTATGCAAAGCCTTACAAGCCGTACCCCGCTCCATGGAACGAGGAAATGTAATCCCTACGGCGGGCTTTGCCGGAGAAGAGACCTGGAACTAGTGTTTTTACGGGCTGCCCCATAATTCCACAGTTGCCATAACAACAAACGGAGTGCTTTCAGATCCGGAGGCCATGCGTGTTTTTACGGGAGGATTCAATGCCATGATAAAAACCATAAATCCGTACAGGGTGGTAATATGCGGCAATTATCCTTCGTGGATTCAGGAGAAATATCCTGACCTGAAAATAACGCAGATTATGACTTTCGGGCAGATGTGGAACAAAGAACTGATACTGTATATGCGTTTTCTTAGATATGGCGCAAGGATAGAGAAATAAATTCTGTCGTGACTGTTGACTTTTTCCTGTTTTGCGTATACAATATAAGTATAAAAACTGTAAATTGTTGCACTTTTTCGTAATGACAGAGGAGCAAAATGCGCAGAATAAATCGCGACATATATCTTAAAAGACTTGCTGACAGGGAGCAGAACGGGCTTGTAAAAGTAATAACCGGCATACGCCGTTGCGGAAAATCCTATCTGCTTAACAATATTTTCTACGATTATCTTAAAGGCAAAGGCATTGACGACAGCCATATAATAAGAATTTCCCTTGATGACGACGAAAACGAGGAACTGCTCCTTCCAAAAGCATTGAGCCGCCATATCAAAAGCCTTGTAAGGGACAGCGATACATATTATATACTTCTTGACGAGGTGCAGCTTGCGGATAATTTTGCCGGTGTTCTTAACGGACTGCTGAAATTGCCAAATATAGATATTTATGTCACTGGCAGCAACTCAAAATTCCTGTCCTCAGATATTGTCACGGAATTTCGCGGACGTGGCGACGAGGTGCGTATTCTGCCGCTTTCATTTTCGGAATTTATGTCTGTTTATGGCGGCAGTGTTCCGGATGGCTGGAAGGATTATTATACTTATGGCGGTCTTCCTCTTGTGCTTGCCCAAAAAAGCGAAGAAGCAAAAATGAATTATCTCAAAGGCCAGCTGAAAAATGTATATTTGAACGATATAATTGACAGAAACCATATTCAGCATGAAGAACAGATAAACGCAATAGTGGAAATTCTTGCTTCAGCCATTGGCTCATTGACAAATCCGCTGAAACTTTCAAATTCATTCAAAAGCATTGCGAATTTGAATATAGCAGACAAGACAGTATCTTTTTTTCTTTCCTGTCTGGAAGACGCATTTCTTATTGACAAGGCAAAAAGGTATGACGTAAAAGGGAAAAAATACCTTTCAACGCCATCAAAATATTATTTTACCGATCTTGGCCTGCGAAATGCGGCACTCGGTTTCCGCCAGCAGGAAGAAAATCACATAATGGAAAACATTATTTATCTGGAACTGACCAGACGCGGTTTTTCCGTTGATGTGGGTATAGTTGAGGCCGCAAAACGCAATGAGGCGGGCAAGTTAAAGCGTAATTATTATGAGGTGGATTTTATTGCCAATCGTGGAAACAACAGGTTTTATATTCAGTCTGCCTTTGCAATGGATACGGAGGAAAAACAAGAACAGGAAAAACATTCCCTGATGGGCATAAGGGATTTTTTCAAGAAAATAATAGTGGTAAGGGACGACATAAAACGCAAGCGCGACGAAAAAGGCATAATAACAATGGGCATTTACGACTTTCTTCTTGACGAAAACAGCATGGAATATTAGGAAAACGCATAAACCGGATTTGAACATTTCTGCCGGCAGGGATAAAAGCCAGTCAGCAGCAATACGTATATTACTGTGACAAACCGCTCAAACTGTAAAAAAGTGTTAATTTAATGCAAAATTTCCTGTAAAAAAATGTAAGGTCAGTATCCATATATGCCGCTTTATTACTGGACGGACAGCACAAGCCGCTCTGAAATAGATTTCATTGCTCAGATTTCCAACATGATTGTGCCTGTAGAGGTAAAGGCCTCAATAAACCTTAAGGCAAAAAGCCTGCGCAATTTCATAAGAAACAACAGCACACAGAAAGCAGTAAGGATGTCTCTTGCCCGGTTCAGAATCAATGACGGAGGAATACTTTATGACATTCCATTATGGGTAATAGGCGGAATGGAGGAGATTGTTTCCGGAAAGTAAATTTTTTCACGTCTTCTGATATTTGCTATTATTATTAAAATAAATGACTGTTCTGTCATTAAAATTTTGAAGGAGCTTTTTATGGCAATAATGGACCAGTACGTGGCGATTCTTGATGCGCTGCGCTTCAACAAAATGTACAAGAACGACTTTTTCCTTACCTGGGAAAAAACTCAGGACGAGATAGAAGCCGTATTCACGGTAGCGGAGGCTTTAAAGGCGCTTCGCGTTAATAACATATCCACAAGGATTTTTGACAGCGGCCTCGGCATTTCCCTGTTCAGGGACAATTCCACCCGCACCCGCTTCAGCTTTTCCTCAGCCTGCAACCTGTTAGGCCTTGAAGTGCAGGATCTTGATGAGGGCAAATCGCAGATAGCCCACGGCGAAACCGTGCGCGAGACCGCAAACATGATCTCATTCATGGCGGATGTTATCGGAATACGCGACGATATGTACATAGGCAAGGGCAACAAGTATATGCACGATGTCGTGAATGCTGTTGACCAGGGTTTCAAGGATGGCGTTCTTGAGCAGCGCCCCACGCTGGTAAACCTGCAGTGCGATATTGATCACCCCACGCAGGTAATGGCAGACACCCTTCACCTTATAAATGAATTCGGCGGAATAGAGAATCTCCGCGGAAAGAAAGTGGCCATGACATGGGCATATTCCCCGTCTTACGGCAAGCCGCTTTCCGTTCCGCAGGGCGTGATTGGCCTTATGACCCGCTTCGGAATGGATGTAACCCTTGCGTATCCGGAAGGATATGATATTTTTGACGATGTGAAGCAGGTTGCCGCAAAGAACGCTGCGGAATCCGGCGGCTCATTCCAGGTTGTGAACTCCATGCAGGAAGCTTTCAAGGACGCAGACATTGTGTACCCGAAGAGCTGGGCTCCGTTTGCAGCCATGCAGGAAAGAACAGAACTTTACGGCAAATGCGATACAGCCGGCATAAAAGAGCTTGAAAAACGCCTGCTTGCGCAGAATGCAAAGCATAAAGACTGGACCTGCTCCGAAGAGCTTATGAAAACCACCAGGGACGGCAAGGCCCTGTACCTGCACTGCCTGCCCGCAGACATTACCGGCATATCCTGCAAGGAAGGCGAGGTTGATGCGAGCGTATTTGAGCGCTACCGCGATCCGCTTTACAAGCAGGCCAGCTGGAAGCCCTATATCATAGCGGCAATGATATTCCTTAGCAAATGCCGCCACCCGCAGGAAGTTCTTATGAAGCTGGAAGAAAACGGCAAAGAACGCATAATGACCGGCGGCTGCGCGCTGTAATTTATTGTAAAAAACCAAAAACGCCGGGAAAATGTTTCCCGGTGTTTTTATATGACGATAAATAAACAGTGGGACAGTTATAAAAGCCGGGGATTGTGCCCGGCTTTTTTGATTACATGATATATGTATGACAAAATAATCAGTTTCTGCAAAAACAGGAATAATGCCGCAGCCGTAATTTTTATGATTGTGGCTGTTGCCTGTTTTGTAACGGAGTGGCCGGATTCCCTGACGCTTATCAAGTCACAGCATAACTGGGTGACTGAATCGGATAATCTTATTTTCCCGGTATACCATCTGGATAATATGGTTTTCCCGTTCCAGAAACTGTTCCAGAATATTTTATTTCTTCATCTGCCGGACTTTTTGTCTTTTTTTAAGACTGTGATTGTTTTTTCTCCTGTTTTCCTGGCCATATCGGCAGGTCTGGCTCATTCCGTTTACGCAGGGATTTTTTCTGCTTTTTTTGTATTTATTCTTCTTCATATTGATTTGTCTTCTAACAGAAGTCTTGAACAGATTGTTATTTCATCATGTGCGCTGGCTGCTACAGCTTCATTTTTCTGTTTCAGGGAACGGCCCGCGGTCAGATATACTATGCTTTCACTGAGTCTTGCCGCATTATCCCAATCAAAAGGTGTGTGTTTTCCATTGGTTTTTCTGTTTGTTCTTTTTGAGGCATTATGCAGAAAATCAGAAAATAAGACTGTATGGCCTGCGTTGTTTATTGCGCTGCCATTTATTGTTGCAGGAGCTGCCTGGAATATTGTTGCATCTGCGGAAAATCCGGACAATAGTGTTTTCTTTACTGAATCCGGGGGCAGACTGATTCCAAATCTTATAGCAGGCGCTTACGGTCTTGCAGGTACTACAGAGGGCCGTACTGCCCAGGCAATGGGAACTTCCGGTGTTTTTGAATCATTCAGGGTTGCCGCAGTAATGGTTTTTTCTCACCCTGTGGCATACATTGGAAGCATATTTGAAAGATTTTTGATATTATCAAAAGAATCCTGGTATGTTTCTCCGCTTGTAATTATGTGGGCTGTCAGTTTTGCTGTATTGAGACGCAGGCGGGAACTGCTTATAATTCCTTTGTGTGCTGCCTATTTTTTCATAATCTATATGCTGATGCCGGTAGAGAAACGTTATTTTGTACCGGCATGGTTTCTGATGTGTGTTTCTTCCGCAATGTCCCTGGCTGAGATTTTAAGCTGTACAAAAGCGTTTCAATCTCCAAAACATGTCATGTCAGTACTTGATATTGTTTTCTTTTCACCATATCTTCTTGTATGGTTTGCCAGCATTGTACTGCTTATAACATTTCCCGCAAGGCGCAAATCATTTGATATAGACAAGGCACTTTCCCTGTTTCCTGAAAACAGATATATGCTGTCGGTTCCGCTGCGTCAATCTTATCCGGATATATGGGATTTTAAAGGCAGGGCAGAATTTTTTAAAAAAAATGTTAATGATGAACTGCAGATGTATAAATTACGCTGGTTTGAATATTTTTTACATACACAGCATGATAAGGAGGCGGATGAACAGAATAAGTCTGCCGGAAATAAGACAGCACAGGATATTCCGCAGGAATATAATATTGCCAGAACAAAAAATGCCATATCCTGGCCCGATATCCTGATTGAATCAATAAAATACTATAAAAAAAATGATTACATAAACGCGGACAGGCTTGCAGGAGCTGCAGCGCTTTCATGTATGTTAAGCAGCGGATATATACGTACCAACAGGGGAGATGATAATTCATATACTGTGCATGAAAAAGAATATGCCGATAAACTTGCTTTGGCTTCTGCCGGTGATTGTGCCAATAATATGAGCAATATGTTTCTTATAATACCGCCGTGGGAATACAGGCTGAAAGAGACCATGATGAACAATGGTTTTGGCCGGTATCTTTCTGCCAATGGATTATCAGATTTATACAATGAGAAAAAAAAGAATACATGTAGTGAATGCTGTGTTCCTGACGGCTTCCTTAAATCACCAGCAAAATGCGGATTTGGCGGAATCGGCCTGATGGGTGCCTATGAATGTTTTGATGAGTATATATGCAGAGGACATATCTGGTGCAGGGAACAGACAGATGCCACGGAACAGGAAAAAAACTTTTGTAAAAGGCTTGGAAGAAAATTAAATGAAGATGATATTGCTCTTGTGAAAAAATATCCTGTCCTGAATGAATCTAATGTGTATAGAACAGTAGCGGCAGCATGTTACACCGTAGCATTTTCATATATGCGTGATGGAGACAGAATAAATGCAGCATTGTGGCTGCATCGTGCAATGCAGATGAATCCGGATATAATTTATGAAGGAAATTTTGAGAAAATAAGAAATTTCATTATGGGAGGAACAGCTTCGTTTTAAGAATCCGGATTTAACTGTGTTAAAGTGTTAAACAGAAACGCCGCGTTTTTCCAGCGGCGTTTCTGTTTATGTTTTATTTTCTGTTTTTAAGCATTTCCGTGTATTTTCTGTTGAAAGCCTTTATCTTTTCAACAAGACCGGCCATATCCTCCATGGGCGGCAGGAATGTAGTGCGGAAATGGAATGTTCCTGGAATCTGTCCGAAACCCGCTCCTGGAACTACGCATATCCCGGTTTCCTCAAGAAGGGCCATGCAGTAATCCATATTGCGCCTGCTCTCGTATGCAAGACGCTCTTCTTCTGACATCTCTGATATATTCCTGCCAGGTTCGGCCGGGAGATCAAAGCGGACGAAGGCGTACATCGCACCCTGTGGCGTTCCGGCTTTCATGCCCTCAATCTCATTTATCCCGCCATAAAGCATTTCGGCTTTTTTCTTAAGGTTCTGCAGAATTGTATCCCTTTCCTGCCTGTACAGGGGATAGCTGGGGTCGCCTTCCTTTGGAGGTTCAACCATTATATAGGTTATTATCTGTCCGGCGGAATTGGAACAGAGGCCTATGGATTGAAGTTTCATCAGCTCGGCATAAGCTTCTTTTGGCATATTGCGCACTTCCATATATCCGCCGCGCTGGCCGCATTCCCCAAGAAAACCCTTTGAAACGGAATGGAAACTGAAAAGCGTGGTGTCTCTGTCACCGGTTTCATGCAGCACTTTTGCGAAGGAAATGAACTTCATTCCAGGTGCGTATACATTTTCCTGATAAACTTCGTCGGCAAGGACGGCAAGTTTATGCTCCCTGGCGAAGCGCAGTACCATTTTTATATTTTCTTCGGAAAGTATTGCCCCGGTAGGGTTGCCCGGATTTATTACCACTATAGCTATGGGGTTTATTCCCTTTTTTACGGCAGCGGCATAGCTTTTCTTAAGCTCCTCCTCATTAAGCTGCCAGCTGTTCTGCTCGTCAAGGTAATAATTTACCTGCTTTGCGCCGTACAGGGCTATGGTTGCGCTGTAAAGCGGATATTGCGGTATGGGTATCATGAAACCGTCATTTTCATTGTTTGTGAGCAGTGTCATCGCGGCCTGCACGCCCTTTGACGCGCCGTCAGTAAGGAATATGTTTTCAGCGGAAGCAGGTATGCCGTCGCGCCTGGTTATGAATTCCGCTACAGCCTTGCGTATGAAAGGCATTCCGGCGCTGTGCGTGTATGCCCCAAGGCCGTTGGGGCAGCATTTAAGAATGTGGCGGGCGCGCTCAATGGCATCCGCCGGGTAAAATTTTTCAATTCCTGGCCGGTCAGGCAGTTCCGGGTATTCAACAAGGCTTAATACCTGTCTGGGGAATGTCAGGGGCTTCTGCTTTAACGCCTGAGGGTTGCCTATATTGCAGTAAACTATTTTTCTGCCTTCAGCTTCCAGCTGCGCGGCTCTGTCCACTATAGCGCCGCGCACGGCATAACTTGCTTTCTTAAGCTTGGAATTAAGGTTTTCAGGTTTTATCATGATAATTCCATTATATAAAAGAAAACTCTTTATAAGAAGATTATTGATTTTACAGTTTTTACGTCATGCTGAATTTATTTCAGCATCTCTGCGGGTTAAAGAGGTCCTGAAACAAGTTTATGACGACGTGGTAATATTTCGTCCTTTATAATTATATTGTATCAACACCTTTCTTTAAAAAAGCATAAAAGAAAAAGAACAATAAACTCATTTTTTACTTTACTTAAAAAAACTATAATTTCCAATGAGGCAGGATTGTGTTTCGTAAAAAAATAATTTCAATTCTCAACAGATTTTGTTCTTTAACTGAAAACAGTGCTTTTTTTATTGTTTCGATTCTGTTTGTATTGATATTTCTGATGTCTTTCTGCCAGCCCCCGCAGCTTCGAGGGCTTTCCGGAATGATACCTGTATGTGATAATATCGTTTTTCCTGTCGAAGCACTTAAAACAGTGATTTTTCCTTTTCAGCATCTTGTTCATTCTGTTCTGTTTGTGCATATCCCGGAAAGTCTGTCTTTTTTCAGACTGTTGTTTCTTCTGATTCCTGTTTTTCTTGTGCTGTCTGCCGGATTTTTTCTTGATTCACCATTTATAGGTTTTCTTTCTGCTGCCGGAATAATTTTTCTTGAACATTCTATTAATACCGATGTGGAGCAGCTTCTTATTCTTATATCTGTTTTGTCGGTTATTAATATTTATATTTGCCCACTAATAGCAGGAAGGAAGAGGGATTTACTGCTTGGCCTTTCTCTTGGAATGTGTACTCAGGCAAAGGGAATATGTCTGCCTTTCGTTCTTATAGTTTTTATACTTGAGTTACGTAAATGTAAGGATAGTATTTTCAGGAATTTACTGAATAGAAAATATCTTCTGCTGCCATTTGTCATTTCCGGATTTTTATGGAGTGGTATAGTATATATGCAGAGTGGGGAAATTACTTTTTTTACGGAGTCTCAACAGCGTTCTGAAGGTATTATAATTACTGGGGCACATGGCTATATATCAACGGCAGAAGGAGATCAGACATATATAAGAAGAGCATTTGGGGTAAATGATAATGAATCAGTTATATCTGTGGCTTTAAAAACAATACTGAAGAATCCATTACGCTATTTTAAATCTATTCCTCTGCGTGGCGGATATGTATGTGGTAGTATGACTGTTTTTGCCTTGCTTGTTCTGTTTTATATTTTTATTGTTTTTTTTCTGTGGAAAGAAAATAAACTCAGGCTGATTCTATTGTCTTTTGTTTATTTCATGGCGGGAGGCCTGCTGTTGCCTGTGGAAGCGCGTTATTTTATTCCTGCGTGGGGTCTTTTAATATTTCTGTCTGCCTGTTTTCTGTCATATGTTTTACTTAGGAAACTGCCGTATTGCAATTTAATTACTGATAAAATAGACAAAGGTAACAGTTTTTTTTATAAAACAGGAACTGTTTTCATGTCTGCAGGAATTGCTTTTCCGCTTTTTATGTGGCTGCTGTCTCTGTTCCTGCTTGCTGTATTTCCATGGAGACATGCAAATGCTGATGTGCAGAAATGGCTGGCACATCATCCAGATAATATTTATCTTCTGCGGTATTCTTCTTTCAGTTCTTTTTCAGACAGGGACGATATAAAAAAATTTCTGTATGGTTATAAAAATGCAGACAGGGGGACTGGGGTGGAATGGATAAAAAATTATCTGTTGTATTTTGGTGGAGATTTAAATTCTGTTGTTGCAAGATTGAATACTTACAGCGAGTCGGGCTGGCATGATCTTCTTCTGCTTTCAGCGGATGATTTTAGGAAAGGGAATATTGTAAGAGGAACTGAAAGAGCGGAAGGGGCACTTGTTTCATGCATGATTGCGAACGGATATGTAAGAAACTCCGTGGCGCTGGAGATAGAAGAACGGAAACAAACAGTAAACAGTCTGAGAATTTCAAATGCCGCTTTCTGCTCTGCTGCATTTGAGAAATTTCTGCTCTTTATGCCTTGTGAGGACGTATCTCTGCAGAAAACAATACTTGATTCACCAGCTGTTGAGTTTTTAAATCCTGAAAAACTCATTTTAAAGTATATAACGCTTGTTTCTGAAAGCTGTAGTAAAAATAATTGTTCGTTATTGCGTGAAAATGCTGTCCCAGACAGTGTGCTTAAAGAATTCAATGGCATATCTTCAGATATAGAACGCGAATTAATACCCGTATTTTATGAAAGAAGTCTGCTCCCATTGTGTTTAAATGTGGAAGTAACAGATAAAAACAAGGATAAAATACTTTCATTGTGTGACCTTTTTCTATCACTTATAACAGATAAAGAGGAAAAAGAGGCATGGAGACATGGTGGGGCTGTGCGGTCATACAACTATTTTTATTACAGGCCATATGTTCTTTATACCAAGGCTCATATTCATATGATGAGAGGAGAAAAAGAAAAGGCAACTGTGGCTTTGAAAATGGCCGTTGAATATGGTAATGAGGAATTTCTAAAAACGACAGATGTTTCCGTGCTTCTGAAATCATTGGAGGGGGCATTTGAATAATAACGTTTTTTTTGCTAAGATATATCTATAACGGCGCGGTGGCCAAGTGGTAAGGCGGCAGTCTGCAAAACTGCTATTCGCGGGTTCGATTCCCGCCCGCGCCTTAAATTATTTCCGTCGGGTGAAAGAGTATGAAGATAAGCAAACTGGCCCAGTCTCTCGGACAATCAGCAACACTTAAACTTAATGAAGTAGCGAATGCTCTCAGGGCTGAAGGAAAGCCTGTGATTCATCTTGGCGGAGGTGAACCGGTAGAGGCAATCCCTGCAGGAGCCGCAGAATACGCACGGAATATGATTGATGGCGGATTTGTGCGCTATACACCTTCTTCAGGAACACCTGCCCTGAAGAATGAAATCATAAAATACACTGAGAAATTTTATGGGATAAAGCCGGAGAAGAACAATATTGTTGTTTCTTCTGGTGCCAAGCAGGCTATTTTCAATTTCCTCGTATCTGTTTTAGATAAGGATGACGAGGTAATAATCCCTGTTCCGTATTGGGTAAGTTATCCGGAAATGGTAAAGCTGGCGCACGGTGAGCCTGTGCTTGTACGCCCTGCAAAGGGGCTGCTTGCCACGGTGAAGGATATTGAGTCTGCCATAAACAATAAAACACGCGTTATAATGCTGAACAGCCCGTGCAATCCTTCGGGCCAGGTGTTTCCGGAACAGACTGTGGCTGAACTTGTAGAACTCTGTGAGAGAAATGATATTTATCTTCTCATGGACGACATTTATAACCGTCTTGTTTATGATGGAATGAAAGCCCCATCAGCTTTCAGATATGCCAAACGTCCACTGAACGATTCAATTATTGTTTCCATAAACGGTGTTTCAAAAACTTTTTCCATGACCGGTTTCCGGATAGGCTGGAGCATAGCAGGGGAGGAACTTACAAAAGCCATGATAAAGGTTCAGGCCCAGGTTTCCTCATGCCCGTCTGCTGTAAGTCAGACTGCTGCCGTGGGCGCACTTTCGGAGCAGGGTGATTTCGTGGAAAATCTGCGCAGGGGTTTGGAAAAGAAGCGTGATATTCTGGTGGCAGAGCTGTCAAAACTTAAAAAAGTCAGACTTGATATTCCGCACGGAACATTTTACAGTTTCCCGGATTTCAGTGCCTATGATCCGGATTCCCGCAGACTTTCAGCCATGCTGCTTGAAAAAGCTCTTGTTGCGGCAGTTCCTGGCATAGAGTTCGGTCTCGAAGGACATCTGCGCATAAGTTACTGCGCGTCAGTTGAAAATATAGTTGAAGGAATTACCCGCATAAGAAAGGTTCTGGATGGGGAATAGCCCTTTAATCAGTTTTTTTGCCGTCAGTGGGGCTTCCCTTGAAAAGGAGGCCCTTATCATCTTAATCCAAAAACAGTACAATATATACAGGATCTAATTTGTATTCAATGAGGTATTAAAGCAGAGAAATGAAAACATCAAAAAACATTTTTTCAAACTTGTCAGTGCCTGAACTTTACGAACAGGCCATCGCCCGCGGCGAGGGACACATAACCGCCGGAGGGCCTTTCTGCGTGACAACGGGCAAATATACTGCCCGTGCACCCAAGGACAAGTACATTGTGAAAGAACCCGGCTGCGCCGACAAGATATGGTGGAACGACACCAACAATGTCGCAGTCAGCGAGGAACTTTTTGACAGAATGTTGGCCAAACTGGAAAAATATCTTTCAGACAAGGATATTTTTGCCAGGGACTGCTTTGCAGGCGCAGACCCCCAGAACCGCCTTTCAGTCCGTGTATACACGGAATACGCATGGCACAATATTTTTGCAAACAGCCTTTTCATACGCCCTACGGCGGAAGAACTTAAAGGCTTTGCCCCTGATTTTACCGTAATAGATGCCCCCGGATGCAAGGCAGATCCTGCCGTGGACGGCACACGCGGTGAGGCGTTCATTATCCTTAATTTCAAGCGCAAAATGGTGATAATCGGCGGAACCGCCTATGCCGGCGAGATAAAGAAATCCATATTCAGCGTGATGAACTATCTGCTGCCGCTCAAAGGCGTTATGACAATGCACTGCTCTGCAAATGTCGGCAAAAAACAGGATACCGCGATATTCTTCGGTCTTTCCGGCACAGGCAAGACCACACTTTCCAGCGACCCGCTCCGCCGCCTGATTGGCGATGACGAGCATGGCTGGAGCGATAACGGAGTCTTCAATTTTGAGGGCGGCTGCTACGCAAAAGTTATACGCCTTGATCCCAAGGCTGAGCCGGAAATCTATTCTACTACCGGACGCTTTGGCACAGTTCTTGAAAACGTTATTTACGACAAGAACACCCGCCAGCCGGATTTTGACGACGGAACTCTTACCGAGAATACCCGTGCGGCATATCCGCTTTACTTCATTGAAAATTCAATCACGGGCCCTGCATTCCCGCACCCGAAGAACATCGTCATGCTCACTTATGACGCATTCGGCGTGCTGCCCCCGATAGCAAAGCTGTCCTACGGACAGGCAATGTACCACTTCATAAGCGGCTACACCGCAAAGGTTGCCAATACTGAAGTTGGAATCACCGAGCCAAAGGCCACGTTCAGCACCTGCTTCGGCGCACCATTCATGGCACATCATCCGACGAAATATGCGGAACTGCTTGAAAAGAAAATGCGCGAGAACAATGCGGACTGCTGGCTTATAAACACCGGCCTCTGTGGCGGTCCTTACGGCATAGGAAAACGCATGAGCATCAAGCATACCCGTGCGCTGCTCAATGCCGCACTTGACGGAGAGCTTGCCAAGGTTAAATTCGTGCAGGATCCGGTGTTTGGCTTCTCCATACCGCTGGAATGCCCCGGAGTTCCTGCCGAGGTACTCAATCCCCGCGACGCATGGGCGGACAAGAATGCCTACGACGCAAAACGCAGGGAACTTGCAGGCCTTTTCACTGAGAACTTTAAGAAATTCGGTGTTACAAACCCCGCAATCTGCGAAGCGGCCCCGAAACTCTGACAGGGTTCCGGGTATACAAAACAATAGGAAATACAGTATACTTGTATAACAGAGAATCTGTTAAGGAGAAACAATATGGCAGCAAAGAAAACAAACTCAAAATTTATGGCACCGGTTCAGCCCAATGATAAGCTTGCAGCTATTGTTGGAAACAAACCACTTCCCCGCACTGAGATTGTCAAGAAGCTTTGGGATTATTTCAAAGCCAATGGACTGCAGGATGCCAAGAACAAACGTTGCATCAATGCCGATGCCAAACTGAAACCGCTTTTCGGCAAGGATCAGATTACTATGTTCGAGGTCGGAGGCATAGTCAGCAAAAATATAAAGGCCTGACCTTAATTCTGTTAAATTGTAATCTGAAAAGCCGTCGGATAAAGCCGGCGGCTTTTCTTAATTTTCAAAAATCTGGTGTCTGATTTTTTAATGATAACTTATCCGCAGTCCGTTCGTGTTTTAATTTTAATACCGGAGTAACAATTATGGGCAGAAATTTAACGATTTCACTTTTCGCCGGAATTTCCGTGTTTGTATATGAGGCCTGGATAAAAGGCTTTCTGGCGGCGCACAGCCTTATTCCCGGAGGGCTTCCCCGCTCCTGCTGGGACGGTATATTCACAGCTGTTATCTGTATGCTTATACTTATTCTGCTTAAAAAACTGAAATTGTGCTGAAATTATAATAACAGTCCTGCGGGCATATCTGTATGTTCCGGCTGATTTTCCCGCAGATTCATGTACTTTTTTTGTATTTACAATGTTGAAATTTATTACAGCCGGTATTATGTGTGGTTTATTCAGTGGGGTGATGTCCCGCTTTATACTGAAAAAGGCAATACGGCTTGATAATCAGAGTTTTTTCATTATATGGGGCAGCCTGTGTTTCTGCAGGCTGCTTTTTCTTATACTGTCTGTTTTCCTGCTTCGTGTGTACGGACTGAAAACTATTCTGTGTTTTGTTTCCTCTCTTATAATTACACAGGAAATATTTCTGCTGGTTCCGATTGCCTCCAGTGCTGTACAGGTGGAAAATTGTGAAGGCTGTTCCTTGGATTCCACAGGTTCAGAAGATATTTCCATACAATTGTATGCTGCAGACAGAAAATAAAAAAATGACAGAATTCTTTAAAAGAAAAATAAAACTTCTGTTTTTATTTCTGAAAAACAGAAAATTTCTTGTTTTCTTTGCCGCTGTTTTTATATCAGTAATTATTCTGTGTGGCAATCTGCTTCAGCCTGGTGTCAATGGAATTGTTCTTGTTTCATCGGATAACCTTTTGTATCCTGTTCAGCCGCTTAATGTCTTTGTTTCTCCTTTTCAGTTTTTTGCACACTCGGCTGTACTTCTTCACCTGCCTCATTATTTTTCCTTTGTAAAAATATTAATATGTCTGTCTCCTGTTCTTTTGATGTTTGCCTCCGGTGCTGCTTCATTTTCAGCAGGATCAGGAATATTGGCCTGTTTTTTTTCATTATTTCTTTTTTTAAATTCTGGTTTTCCGTTTGAGCAGATACTCATAACCTCTGCTGTTCTTGCGCCTCTTTATGTTTTCTATTCACAGTTTCTTTCTCCGGCTGTCAGAAATATCCTTCTTGCTATTACAGTTGCTGTTTCTATTCAGGCTAAAGGTACCTGTCTCCCTTTTGCTGTTATTGTCTTGTTTTTTGAATTTATCCGTATTAAAAAAAACAAACAGTCTGTAAGACCTTTTCTGCTTGTGTGTCTTTTTGTTGTGACGTGCGGACTGATATGGACTGTAATTGCCACTAAAGAATCTGGCAGATATTGTTTTTTTACCGAAGCCTCGGACCGGCTTATACCCAATCTGTTATCAAGTGTACTCGGTATGGAGCAGACTACGGAAGGGAACGTAAAAAATGTGTTTTTTGGTGAGGCAAGCCCCAGTCCTGTAAAAATTTTTGGCAGAACTCTGGAAATATTTGCAGCTGACCCATTGCCTTTTTTTTACGGCATTATCAGAAGAATCAGAATGCTTGCTGAAAGATGTCCGGTGAAATTATCTCTTGTTCTGTTATGGTTTTTCAGTATATATCAGTTCAGACGGAATTTTATGCTGCTGCTTCTGCCTGTGTCTGCCGGGTATTTTTTCTTTATGACTATAGTCATGCCATTGGAAATGAGATATTTATTCCCTGCATGGTTTCTTATGCTTCTGTCAGGAAGCGTGTCCCTGGCTTTTTTTGTTGAAGATAATGACTTCCCTGGTGACAGAATAAAAATACGTCACTCTGCAGGAATATGTTTTGCTGCAGGCGGTGGCCCTATTATTATTATTTGGGCAGTGGCAATGTGTCTGTTAATAGCTTTTCCGTTCCGTTACAGAAAAGGAAACATAGACAGATATTTCAATGCTCACCCGGATAATATTTTTCTTTTAAGAAATCCGGAAAGAAAAACCTATCCGGATATATGGGATTTTGAGGCAAGAATAAAACTTCTTGACAGACTGAATAAGGTGATTCCACAGTACGAATACCGCTGGATGCGTAGCTGGATGGAATTTTATCTTTCCCGCAAAAATGCGTCTTCCAGATCAGTGACACTTCTGCCTGAAAATTATCCTTCATCAGATAAAATCCATTGGCAGGAGCTTCTTCTCAAGAGTTTTGATCATTTCGGAGCTGGCAACATGGAGCAGGGGGAGAAATATCTTGAAAAATCTCTTGTTTCCTGTCTGATAGCGGAAGCGTATGTACGATCGGATAAAAAATATACTACAGAAGAGAAGGAATATACAAAAAAAATTGCTGAAACCATGGTTCCTTTCTGTACCTGGGAATATGGGAAGTTTTTTTTCTCAGTTCCGTCATGGGATAAACAACTTAGAAAAAATCTGCGCAGTTCCGCATTTGCGGTTAATATGCTTTCAGAACAGGCATATCTTGCATTTTACAGGCAGAAAACAGGAAATGAATGTTCCAGGTGCTGTGTGCCGGAGAAACCACTCACATTTCCGTCACATTGTGGAAATAATTCCGGAAAAATATACTCAACGGCAAGAGCTGATCTTATACCTGTTTACATTGAAAACTCCTGTATTCCTTTATGTTTTTCCGGTATAGTAAAGGATAATCCGGATTTTATTCTGAGGAATTGTATGCAGTTTTACCGTCTCGGGGATGAAAAGGATGCGGAGATGGTAGAAAAATATCCGTCTTATGGTGACAATTTTTATATGCGGTACAGAGACCATGCCCTTTCTAATGCGTTGAACCTGGTCAATAGGGAAAGAAAATAGGAACTTCCTGATTTTCTGCTGCGTGAGGGAAAGTCTGTGGTGGATTTATTTCGCACCAGCAAAATCATATTATTGACACACGGCGGTCAAAGTGGTAAAATAAAATTTTACCGCATGGTATAATTTTCAGGCGTGATGCATGAAGAAACATGCGGTGCAAACAGCGGAATTATGGAACTTAAAGAAATTTTAGAGCATCACATAATAGACAAAGTATGGGCCTATCTTGAACTTGGTCCTGTTCATCTTCCCGTTTCAAAGCATCTGCTGATGATGGTTATAGCGTTCATTCTGCTGGTTGTTGTACTTCCATTTATAATACGCAGCAGATCAGCTGTAACAGCGCCCCTGCGTTCCATGATTGAGGTTATATTCCTTTTCATACGCGATGAGGTGGTAAGGCCCAATCTTGGCCGCGAATTAGGGGATAAGTATATAGGCTATTTCGCCACGCTTTTTTTCTTTATCCTTACACTTAATCTGCTGGGGCTTTTCCCATTCGGTGCCACTGCCACGGGCAATCTTGCCGTAACAGGTGCGCTCGCAGCCATGTCGCTGGTGCTTATAGTTTACGCCGGCATAAGAAAACAGGGTATAACCGGGTATATAAAACATCTGGTTCCCGGAGGAGTCCCTGTATGGCTTTATCCCATTCTGTTCCCTATTGAATTAATAGGACTTGTCACAAAAGCGTTTGCCCTCTGCGTACGTCTTTTTGCAAATATGCTGGGCGGGCACATAGTAATATTGTCATTTATCTGTTTTATTTTCATTTTTGGCTCGTTCGGTGCCATTTACGGCTTCGGGGTGGCACCGGTGTCTGTCCTGCTGGTTCTGTTCATGATGGCGCTGGAACTGTTCGTGGCCTTTCTGCAGGCTTATATTTTTGTGTTCCTTACGGCTATTTTTACCGGCATGGCGGTAAATCCACACTGATTTAGTTTTTTTACGGAGGAAGTTTCAAATGGAAAATCTTACATACATAGGTCTTGGCTATCTTGGTGCCGGAATAGGCGCCGGCCTTGCACTGTTAGGCGCCGGCCTCGGCATAGGTAAAATAGGTGCCAGTTCTGTAGAAGGCATAGCGCGCCAGCCGTCCGCAGCAGGTTCCATACGTACTGCAATGATTATTGCCGCAGCTCTTATCGAAGGCCTTGGATTCTTTGCGCTGGTTATATCGCTGCTTGCGGTTATGAACTTCTCCCAGCCTAAAGCCGCAGTAACTGCGGAACCGCAGGCTGTTGAGACTCCGGCAGGACGTTAATATATTGCTGCTATATTGCGGCGGGAGTGAAATATGGAAGCCCTGATCCGTCCTGATTTCGGACTGTCATTCTGGACTATAGTCTGTTTTGTTCTTCTTCTTGTTATTCTCAGGAAGACCGCATGGACACCTCTTATAAACGCTATAAATGAGCGTGAGGAGGGACTGCGCATTGCCCGCGAATCAACAGACCAGGCCCGCATTGAGGCTGAAAGAGTAAGAGACGAGCTTAATTCCCGCCTTGCCGGTCTCAAGAGCGAAATAAAGGAACAGCTTGAAGATGCAAGAAAAACAGCTGCCAGGGAAAAGGAAGCCATGCTTGCTGATGCCCGCAAAAGTGCAGCAGGCATAATCGCATCAGCCAAAAAGGAAATAGAAGCCGAAAGAGCAGAAGCACTGCGTGATATGAAGAAGCGTGTGGCTGAAATTTCTCTTATGGCTGCAGGCCAGGTGCTACGGAAAAACATGAACAGCAAGGCCAATGAGGAACTTGCCGGACAGTTTCTTGCCGAAATAGAAAAGGACCGGCCTGATCTCAAGGCGGAAGCGGGAAACAACTGATGGATTCCAATTCCATAATTCTGTCTAAAAGATATGCCCGCGCCTATATGGAGGCGGGTGTAACTGCATTGACTGCGAAGGATGTGTCTGAGGCTGAATTGCGTGTGGAAAGGCTTAAGAATATTGCAGCCGGATTAAAGCCTTACAATAGTACGCTGAATCACCCTGCTGTGTCTGCCGCAGTTAAAATAGAAATACTCGGCAGAATCATTCCGGAAAGGGATGCGGTCTGGAATTTCCTCTGTCTGCTCATTCAGCATGGCCGCTTTTCACTGCTTGAAGAGATAATAAAAAGCTGTTCGGCACTTCTGGACAAGGTGCGTGGCATAATAAGGGCGGAGGTTTCAGCGCCTTTCACACTGCCGGAACCGCTGATAGAGCGCATGAAGAAATTAATTTCCCCGGATACATCAAAAGTAGTGCTGAAGCAGATAACGGATAAAGAAACCATAGGCGGTTTTGAGCTTAGGACCGGAGACATGGTTCTGGATGCCACACTGCGCGGAAGGCTCAGGGCACTTGAAAAGGAATTTGAAGCCTGAACCACCGGCAGGATTTTACTTATTGAAGTATTGAGAGCATTGAAATGATTAAACCTGAAGAGATAACCGATATTATAAAGAAACGGATAGAAAATTTTGTCCCGGGCGCAGAACTAAGTGAAACAGGACAGGTTTTACAGATAGGCGACGGCATAGCCCGTGTCTACGGACTTAACAGGGCTCTCGTAGGCGAACTGGTTGAATTTGAAAGCGGTGTCGCCGGCATGGTGCAGAATATAGAACACGAGAACATCGGCATAGTCGTAATGGGCGATGATACGCTTATAAAAGAAGGGGACCGTGTAAAGCGTACTGGCCGCGTACTGGAAGTACCTGTCGGTGAGGCAATGATAGGCCGTGTTGTCGATGCTCTGGGCCGTCCAATAGATGGAAAAGGCCCGATAAAAACTGATAAGCGCCGCCCGGTTGAGATTATCGCTCCCGGTGTGGTAGAGCGCCAGCCGGTAAAGGAACCTCTTCAGACAGGTCTTAAAGCTGTTGATGCCATGATTCCGATAGGCCGCGGTCAGCGTGAGCTGATAATCGGTGACAGACAGACCGGAAAAACTGCTGTGGCGCTTGATACGATTCTGAATCAGAAAAACGAGCCCGCCGAAACCAGACCTCTTTGTATTTATGTGGCAATAGGGCAGAAGGAATCTACTGTTGCACGTCTTGTAAAGACACTTGAAGATAATGGCGCCATGGAATATACCGTGGTTGTTGCCGCATGTGCAGCAGATCCGGCATCAATGCTTTATATTGCCCCTTATGCCGGCTGTGCCATAGGTGAGGAATTTATGTGGAATGGCCGCCATGCGCTTATAGTGTACGACGATCTTTCCAAGCATGCGCAGGCATACAGGCAGATGTCCCTGCTGCTGCGCAGACCTCCGGGCCGCGAAGCTTATCCCGGCGATGTGTTCTATCTTCACTCCCGTCTGCTGGAACGGGCCTGTAAATTAAGTGAAAAGCATGGCGGCGGCTCCCTTACGGCTCTGCCAATAATTGAAACACAGGCAAATGACGTTACGGCTTATATTCCCACGAATGTCATTTCAATTACTGACGGTCAGATTTACCTTGAATCATCTCTTTTTCATTCCGGAATACGCCCTGCCGTAAATGTTGGAATATCGGTTTCCCGTGTAGGAAGCTCTGCCCAGATAAAGGCTATGAAGCAGGTGGCCGGGCAGCTCCGTCTGGATATTGCCCAATACAATGAACTTGCCTCTTTTGCGCAGTTCGGTTCTGACCTTGATAAGTCCAGCATGGACCAGCTGAACCGCGGAAAACGTATGGTGGAGCTGCTGAAGCAGAACCAGTATGCGCCGCTTTCCGCAGCAGAGCAGGTTATTGTACTCTATGCCGGAACTCATGGATTCTTCGACGATGTGAAAGTAGAAAATGTACGTGAAGAGGAAACTTCTCTTGTAAGATGGCTGCGCTCCTCACGTACTGAACTTACTGCTGCCATAATGAAGAAAAAACAGCTTGATGATGAACTTACGGCTGAAATAGAAAAGGCTCTTGCTGATTTCAGGAAAACACACTGATAAATGGCTTCACTCCGTGATATAAGAAAACATATTGATGCCGTGAAGAATATACGGCAGATAACATCAGCGATGAAGATGGTTGCTGCGGCACGCATACGCCGCGCGCAGACGGCCATGCTTCAGGCCCGTCCTTTTGCGAAGAAAGTAAGCCACATGGTTTCAGATCTGTACGGGGAATTCCTCGAAGAGGATATGGAAAACAGCAGGTTTCGTGGCTATTTTGACAAAAGAGAACGTGGTCCTAAATGTCTTGTGCTGGTAACAGCTGACAAGGGACTATGTGGTGCTTTCAACGCTTCTCTTCTGAAAGCTGCTGTGGCCTGGATACGTGAAAATCAGGGTGAGAAGATTTTTGTCGTCGCTGTAGGCAGGAAAGGACTTGATTTCATCAGAAGATTGAAAGGCGTTGATCTTGAAATATCGGATCAGATGATTGGAATATTCCCCAAGGTAGGGTACCGCCACGCAAAGATTCTTGGTGGTCATATCAGAACTCTTTTTCTTGATACGCAGCTTGAGAGCGTTACGGTTATTTATAATGAGTTCAAGTCCATGATGTCGCAGAAAGTGGTAACAAAACAGCTGCTGCCTTTAAGCAGTTTCATACAGGAGAGAATAGATCAGGCGCGCGCCAAAGGGAATGATATCTCTCTTAACATGGCTGATTTTATATTCGAGCCTGACAAGCAGACACTTTTTAACTATCTGATTCCGCTGCACATTGATCTGCAGCTGTTCAGAATACTTATGGAATCGCAGGCGGCGGAGCTTGCCGCCAGAATGACTGCAATGGAATCCGCTTCAAAAAACGCGTCTGAACTTATCAGCGGTCTTACGCTTAAAATGAACAAGACCAGACAGTCGATGATTACCACTGAGCTTACTGAAATAGTAAGCGGAGCCGAGGCTCTGGAATAGATTGGAGAAAGTTATGGGTACAGGAAAAATAGTGCAGATAATAGGCCCGGTGCTTGATGTTGAGTTTAAGCAGGGGGAACTGCCAAGGATTCATAATGCGCTGGAAGTTAGATTTACCGAAGATGGCGCGGAGAAGAAACTTGTGGCAGAAGTCGCCCAGCACCTTGGCGACAATACGGTGCGTGCCATAACACTGGGAACAACCAACGGTCTCAGCCGTGGGCTTGAAGTGCTTGACACAGGCGCACCTGTAACAGTTCCGGTGGGTGAAGCCTGTCTGGGCCGTCTTATAGATGTTTTAGGCGAGCCTAAGGATTACAAGGGCCCTATTGATACTACGGAACGTATGCCCATACATCGCGATCCTCCGCCACTTACCGAACAGAAAACAGAACCTGAAATTTTTGAAACAGGCATTAAGGTAATAGACTTGCTGGCTCCGTTCATGAAAGGTGGAAAAATAGGTCTTTTCGGCGGTGCAGGTGTAGGCAAGACAGTTGTTATCATGGAGCTGATAAACAATGTCGCTAAGGCTCACAATGGCTGCTCCGTGTTCGGCGGCATAGGTGAAAGAAGCCGTGAGGGCAACGATTTGTGGCTTGAAATGGCAGAGTCAAAACTGTCAGACGGTTCATCAGTGCTGGACAAGACAGCGCTGGTATACGGTCAGATGAACGAACCTCCCGGGAGCCGTGCACGTGTTGGACTTACTGCGCTTACGCAGGCTGAATATTTCCGCGACAGAAAAGGCCAGGATGTACTGTTGTTCCTGGATAATGTCTTCCGCTATGTTCTGGCCAATTCCGAAGTGTCTGCCCTGCTGGGACGTATGCCTTCCGCAGTAGGATATCAGCCTACGCTTACCACTGAAATCGGCTGGCTTCAGGAGCGCATTACATCAACCAAAAAAGGGTCCATTACCTCTATTCAGGCTGTGTATGTTCCTGCAGACGACCTTACCGATCCCGGCGTGGCAAATGTGTTCACGCATCTGGACGCCACTGTGGTTCTTTCCCGCTCCATAGCGGAGCTTGGTATTTATCCGGCTGTTGACCCGCTGGATTCCACCTCCCGCATACTTGATCCGGCTGTAGTAGGTGAGGAGCATTATCAGACTGCCCGTGCCGTTCAGAAAATACTTCAGCGCTATAAGGAGCTTCAGGATATTATAGCCATTCTGGGAATGGATGAACTTGGCGATGAGGACAAGAAAACCGTAAACCGCGCCAGAAAAATACAGAAATTCATGTCCCAGCCATTCTCCGTGGCGGAGAAATTCACCGGCAGACAGGGACGCTATGTGCCGCTTAAGGAAACTGTTTCAAGTTTCAGGCGGATACTGAGCGGAGAGCTTGACGATATTCCGGAGCAGGCGTTCTTCCTGGCCGGCGGAATAGACGATGTTATAGCACGCGCTTCCGGAAAGACTGCGGAGAACAGATAAATATTTATGGCGGAGCAGAAACTTTTGCTTACCATACTCACTCCGGAGGGGACAGATATTTCCGATGTTTCCACGGATGAAGTGATTGTCCCTGCTGAAAACGGAATGCTCGGCATAAAGCCGGGCCATGCACCGCTTGTGGCCATGCTTAAGGCAGGCACCATGAAATATAATGAGGCAGGTACTGAAAAAACTTTTGATATTTTCAAAGGTTTTGCTGAAGTGTTTGACGATAAGGTACTTGTTCTGGCCGTAGGTGCGGAACTTGCGGAGGAAATGGAGCTTGAAGCAGGAATACAGGCCGAGCGCAAAAAGAAAAATAATGGTGTAGTTAAGGGTGATGACCTGAACCTTGATGAGGCTGACTCTATGATAAAGCGCAGCATAGAGGTTCTTAACAATCTGCGCAAGAATGCCAAATCGCGCGGCAGCAGATAAAATCTGCCGGCCTAAGGTGCCGGACAGGTTTTTCCGCGACGGTATCTCCTACTTGCCAGACAGAATCTGTTGAACCCGTTTCCGTGTTATGCGGTGGCGGGTTCAGTAGTTTAAAACTGCTTTATAATAAAAAAAATATTTATTAAAATATAATTATGATTTTTGATAAACTCGTTGAAGCCATTATCGGTACTAAAAGCGAAAGAGCTTTGAAGACCATTATGCCGGTTGTCGCCCAGATAAATGCCCTTGAAGAATCGTATTCAAAAATGTCTGACGACGAACTCAAGGCGAAGACACCGGAGTTCAGGGCCCGTCTTGCCAAAGGCGAAACACTTGATGATCTGCTGCCTGAAGCGTTTGCCACAGTGCGTGAGGCGTCCAAGCGTGTTCTGCATATGCGCCATTATGATGTACAGCTTATCGGTGGTATAACTCTTCACCGTGGCAAAATAGCGGAAATGCGTACAGGTGAGGGAAAAACGCTGGTTTCAACACTGCCGGCATATCTTAATGCACTTACCGGCAAAGGTGTACATATTGTAACCGTGAACGACTATCTGGCCAAGCGCGACAGCGAGTGGATGGGCCCCATACATCAGTTCCTGGGTCTTACAGTAGGTTCCGTTCAGCATGATATGCGCAATGACGAGCGCCGCGAGATGTACAACCGCGATATTACCTATATTACAAACAGTGAGGTAGGCTTCGATTACCTGCGTGACAATATGGTCCTTGACAAGAGCGAGCGCGTTATGCGCGAGCGCAATTATGCCATAGTTGACGAGGTCGACTCTATTCTTATTGACGAGGCAAGAACCCCGCTTATTATTTCAGGTCCGGCTGAGGAGTCCACGGATAAATATTATCTGGTCAACCGTGTTATACCAATGCTCAATCCCCGCTTCATAACAGAGAAAGAGGAGATAGACGCCAAGCGTGAAGGCATAGACCTTGGCAAAGGCTATGATGCGATAATAGATGAAAAGAACAATCTGGCCACGCTTACAGCGGAAGGTATAGCCAAGGCAGAAAAAATGCTGGGTGTTGGCAATATTTACGACGATGTGGCATCCGGCTGGGCTCATCATCTTACCCAGGGGCTTCGCGCGCATCATCTGTTCAAGAATGATGTGCATTATGTGGTAAAGGACGGGGAAATTGTAATTGTGGATGAGTTTACGGGCCGTCTTATGCCTGGCCGCCGCTGGTCTGACGGACTTCATCAGGCCATAGAGGCAAAGGAAGGTCTTAAAATCAAAGAAGAGAACCAGACTCTTGCCACTATAACATATCAGAACTATTTCAAACTTTATAATAAACTTGCGGGAATGACCGGTACCGCCATGACGGAAGCCGACGAGTTCTGGGAAATATACAAGCTGGACGTGGTGGAGATTCCGCCAAATAAGCCGCTTGCGCGTATTGATTCGCCGGACCGTGTGTACCGCACAGAACGCGAGAAATTCAATGCCATAGCCGAAGAGGTCTTTGAAACATGGAAAAGGGGCCAGCCAATGCTTATTGGTACCCGTTCCATTGAGAAATCAGAGCAGCTTTCCAATATACTTCGTGCGAAGGGTATTCCTCATCAGGTACTGAATGCAAAGTACCATGAAATGGAGGCCCAGATTATAGCCCAGGCAGGCCGCAAGGGCCAGGTTACCATAGCTACTAACATGGCTGGCCGCGGTACGGATATTGTGCTTGGCGGAACACCGTATGATGAGGCGGCGCAGAAAGAGGTAGCCGCACTCGGTGGCCTTTATGTAATAGGTACTGAACGACATGAAAGCCGCCGTATAGATAATCAGCTGCGTGGCCGCTGTGCCCGTCAGGGTGATCCGGGAGCCTCTGTTTTCTATGTGTCTCTCGGTGATGAATTAATGCGCCTGTTTGGTTCCGACCGTATTGCCGCAATAATGGAACGTCTCGGAATGAAAGAGGGCGAGGTTATAGAATCCTCTATTATCACAAAGCAGATAGCCGGGGCGCAGAAACGCGTTGAGGGGCAGAACTTTGACGCACGCAAACACCTGCTTGACTATGATAATGTAATGAACAAGCAGCGTCTGGCGATTTACAGCCTGCGCGACATGATTCTTGACGGTAATGGCGTGCCTGAAAGTGTAAAGAAAGCCATTGAGGAATGTATTACCGAACATCTGAATGAGTACGCACCTGAAAAAGAACACGCCAATCTCTGGGATTTTGAGAAAATAAATGTTTTCCTCAAGAGAACATTCGGTTTTGAGGTGTCCTATTCCGATGATGACAGAAACACACTTGTCCGCCCTGCGCTTGAGGAGGATATCCTTGAACGCGTGAAAATGCTTTATGAGGACAGACAGAGTGAGTTCGAGGAAAGAGGAATTTCCTTTGCTGAAGTGGAAAGAATGCTGTTCCTGCAGATAATAGATCAGGTATGGAAGAACCATCTCTACGAACTTGACCATCTTAAAAAAGGCGTTGGACTCCGCGCGTATGGCCAGAAGGATCCTCTTGTTGAATATCAGAGGGAATCCTATTATCTGTTTGAGAATATGATGAACAGAATACGCGACACCATGGTTTCATATGTGTTCCGTGTTCATGCCCCTGCGCAGCCTGCACCTCAGCCTGCGCAGGATCCGCGCAACATGAGACAGGCCGGTGAACCGGCACGTATGCCGGGGGAAAATACAGAAAAAAAGAAATCCCCGCTGCCTCTTCATGGCAAAATAGGCCGTAATGATCCGTGCCCCTGCGGTTCGGGTAAAAAATATAAAAAATGTCACGGAGCAAATCTGTAAAAGCGGAAGCGGGAAAAAGAGCGGCTGAAAAACTGCCTGATGACCGGACGGCTAAAAGAAAGGCCGCCCGGTTTCTACGTATTCTGCCATGGCTTCTTCTTCCCCTGACCCCGGTTTTAATTGTATTAAGTTATCCAGGATTCACTTTTTACTGGCTGGCCTGGATAGCGCTTGCGCCATTTTCTGTTTTTATCCTGCGCGCGAAGACATGGAAAACTCTTCTTACTGGAAGTTTCCTGTGTGGTTTTCTTACTTATCTCGGACTGCTTTACTGGGTTTATCCTACAATGCGGGCAGGTGCCGTGCCGGTGCCTTTTGCGGTGCTTGGTCTTCTGCTGCTGGCTGCCCTGATGTCCCTTGATTTTATTTTTACCGGTGCTTTCGGCTATTTTGTGCGGCGCACAGGCAACGGTGTTTTTCCTGTTCTCTTTGCCTCTGCCTGGGCAATAATGGAATGGCTTAAGGTTACCATAAATCAGAAAGCGGTGGCTTTTCCATGGTTCATGCTTGGCTATTCGCAGTGGAGCCGTCCGGAATTTATACAGATTTCCTCCGTTACCGGCGTGTACGGGCTGAGCTGGGCTATATGCTTCACCGGCGCGCTGCTTGCCGTTGTATGTATGCGGAAGGAACCATTTTATAAAAGAATATTCGGAATGTTTCCCGCCGCGCTGCTTGCGGGCGGGCTGTGGGCATACGGTTTATATGTTATATCTCCTGAAACATCGCCTGACAGAACAGTTCCGCTGAAAGTGGCACTGCTTCAGCCCTGTATTAATCTTTATGAAAAATGGGATCCGGCGCGTGAGAGTGAAATAAAACAGAAACTGGGAGCCATGACCGGCAGGCTTAAGAGAAAAGATCTTGTGCTATGGCCGGAGAATGCTCTTCCAGGCTGGATAGATGATCCGCAGTACGCTTTATGGCTTGATGGCATAGCACGTGTATTCGGCAGCAGCCATATAGTCGGTTCCGTATCGCGTGGCGACGGGAAACGTGTCGCTGCATGTATGATAACACCCGAAGGTGCCGGGCCGGATTATCACAAGCGTGTGCTTGTTCCTTTCGGCGAGTATGTTCCCATGCGGGGTATTCTTGGAAAATTTATTGGTACAGTTGCCGCCTTAGGCGAGTTCCGCCCTGGAATGATGAAGCAGAATTTCATGCCGCTTAAAGGGCTTAAGGTTGCCCCCACAATATGTTATGAATCAATTTTCCCGTTCCTGTATGTATCAGATGCGGAGCGTGGCGCCGATATGTTTGTAAATATCACGAATGATGGCTGGTATCTGGATACATCGGCGCCGTATCAGCATCTTGCCGCGCTGGTGTTCCGCGCGGCGGAAACAAGGCGGCCTGTTCTGCGTGCCGCAAACAATGGTATTTCAGCTGTTATAAACAGAAACGGTGTGATAGATGTTTCCATGCCTCTTAACGAGGAAGGCGTGCTTGAAGCCTCCATAGAAGTGCCGCAGAAACAGCCACCTTCAGTTTATGTCAGATACGGTAATTTCTTTGTGGGCCTCTGCGCCCTGCTCTGCCTGGCTTTCGCAGTATCGCTTATATTTATGTGATTTATAATAACCTGCCGCTGATTGCGGTTCAGGCAGTCATTTTGTCAGTTCGTCCTGTTTTCCGTGTATGCGAAGGGGTGTTGGCGGACTCCGGTTTTAACGGGTTGCATCTGTAAGCTCCCCGTTATCATCATATATCATTACAATATCCGGTATTCCAACATAGTTGCCGGAAAGGCTGGTATATGCTTTTCTGCTTAGAATCCTGTCGTTTTCATCGAAATATGTTTCTTCGGAAATCCACGGGGAAATACAGTTTCCTTTATCATCCGTTTTATTGCATACATCTTTCTTTGTATGGGTTATGTGTCCGCTGCTGTCACTGATTTTGTAAAACATCTGCAGGGAATTCGTTTTTTTTATGTTTCCGGCAGCTCCGTTACCTGGCTGGATTATGTATTCAGTTATTTTTGAAAGCTCACCTTTGTCATTGTATTCGTATGAATAGGTAAATTCCGTTTTCTTTCCGCAGTTTCCGTTTTCGTCCGGTTTAACGCAGTAAACAGCGCTTTCTGTTCTGTTACCTGGACCATGTTCATAATACATGGCATATTCAACGGCGGTACATATTCCGGTTTTCGCATTTACTTCCGCACATTTATCATGATATATATTATTCCCGTCTTCATTATATTTCCAGTTCTGTCCCGTGGAGACTGAATATTCTGCACAGCTCAGGTCAATGTTAAATAGATTGCATTTCCTCGCTGAGATTTTTCTGCCACTGACAGCATATTCAAAAATATTGCCCTGGCCGAAACTGCCGCATTTTCCGTTTTCATAATTTTTACATGGAATATCCTGCACTGTAGCGTGTCCATGTTCATCATACGCATTTGCCAGGTATTTTGGTATGCTGCATTCCCTGTCAGGACAGAATTTTCTTAAAACATTATTACCTTTTTCATCATAAAAATAATTTATCGCATTATCTGTGCGCAGGCATATCCCGTTTATATCATATGACAGGCATTTCATCAGTACGGATAGTTTACCGTCTGTATTGTAATAAGCAGTGCCGCCTCTTGAACACATATCGTATCTGTCTTTTTTAAGACAATATTCCATGCGTTCGGGTTTTCCTGCGGTGTTATAAAATATTTTTTTCTTTACATCTGTTCCAGGGTATATTCTTTCAACAGTGCATACTCCTTTAATGCAGGTTATTCCGCAGTTTCTGTTACACGCTTTCATCAGTCTTTTTACCGGGTCAGGGTCACGGCTGTCAGCTGTGCCGGCGGACTGGCTGTTCATCGTACTGCTGTTTCCTGGATTTTCATAGGCGGTTTCCGTTTTTTTCTCATGTATGACAGTCTGCTGTTGTGTTTCCAATGGTTTTGTGGAAGCTGCCGGAGCCCGTATTAAAACCGACACGCAGACGGCAGAAGCAGCTACAGCCGCTAACACTAACATTGTTTTAAAGACGACGGCCCTTTTTTCTCTTATATTGCATACAGGGCCTTTATCATTCCTGGTCCCGTTGCTGTTTCCGTACATATTCTCTCCATGCTGCAATGTGTCAGGCAGAATTTCATTTATTTTATAATTTTTTAGGCTCTTTTAAATGAAAGTATTGACACAATATATTTATAAAGGATACAAATATTACTTCGCTGTCATGAATCTGTTCAGAACCTCATTAAGCCGTAAAGATGCTGAAACAAGTTCAGCATGACGTAAAAAGTATAGAATCAATAATCTTCTTATAAAGAACGTTGGCTTTAAATGCTTTTTCTCACGCGAGAAGTTTAATTTTGCTTATAAAGAAATTTCTGACTTGCTAATTGGAGCTGCGAAAACGGCGCAATGTTGTCAGAAGCATGTTTTAAAATATCTGTTAAGCAGGACAGACAGCAGTATTCAGTAATTTTCAATTGCTGATTGTCAGCTGAACAAATATTCAATAAGGAGAAGAGTTATGCTTGAATTAATAATCTGCATCATGGTGCTTTTTGGCCTCAGCCAATGTTAGTTCTTTTTCAAAAACAGGAAGCATCTTTTTTGTAAAACGGTATTAAATAAGCGTGTTGTAATTTCTAAAAGAGCCTTATCACTGTGTTGCGGCCCGTATGGTCGTTCTTTGATAAGGCTCTTTTCCTGCTTAGTAATTTGTTGAGTATATCCACTGTTAAGTGAGAATATTAAAATCAATACCTTTCTTATACAGATCGTAAAGCAGACACGGGAAAAGGCACTTTTTCCCGTGTTTCACCTGCCCAGCATTATTCTGTCTGCTGAAAAAACAGATGGAATCTGTTTCACTTTCCGTCTGCGAAATTTGTAAATTCAGAACTTTCCATCCTGGGTATGTCGTATTTTTCCTTTGCATCCCTGATTGCCTTTATCATAAAGGCCATGTTTCTGGCCAGATTTCGCATTGTCTGCAGGCCTTCCTTGTCTTTCATAACGTCTTCCGGTGTGAAGCCGTGTGTCATATTCCAGTATGTACTAGGAGCAACTGGCATTCCGCTTATCAGAAAATACTTGTTCAGGACATCAAAAGAGGCAGAGTTTCCCCCTCTCCTTGCGTTTACGACAGCCGCCCCGACTTTCAGATGCTTTGAAAAATGAGTGCTGAACATCAGCCTGTCCATAAAGGACAGCAAAGTTCCATTCGGAGAGGCATAATAAACCGGAGTGCCTATGACAAGACCGTCAGCCTGTTCAAATTTGGGGGCAGTTTCATTCACTATGTCATTGAACGCACATTTGCCATTTTTGCGGCAGAATCCGCAGGCGACGCAGCCACGCACGTCCCTGTTGCCTATATGCACGAGTTCTGTTTCAATGCCCTCCTGGTTGAAAATCCTGATCATTTCATCAAGGGCTGTGAATGTGCAGCCTTTTTCTTTCGGACTACCGTTTATAAGCAATACTTTTGGCATAAATTTTCTCCTGTGGTATATATAATGCCTTAATTTTATAAATTTTTCCAATAATTGCTCATTATTAATTGCTGATTTTCGGCAATAACTTACATCTGCACTGTTTTCTTGTAAAATGCGGCTCCGTATTTGATTGTCCCTGCTTCAGTGAATCCTTTCATGACAGATTAATACCTGGATATGTATTTTATTCGGAATTTAAAAGATTAATGGATATGCTGAAATACCGCATAAATCAACGGAAAATTCGTTATGAAGAGTATAAGCGTATGGCAAACTCATAAGACGGATAATCTATGAAAATGTCAGTTGAATTACATTTTTTGAACATTCTCGCAGTATATTAGTAAAAAAATGCAACGTTTTTGACAATAATTTTGTAAAAACATGCAATTATTTTGACGATACAAAACATAAAATATGCAACGAATTTGACGATGTATATTGCGTTTTGTGCAACGTTTTTGACAATAAAGACATAAAAAAAGCGGAAAAATCAGATTTTTCTGTGTTTCAAATGAGCGATTATGTATTAAATGTATTCAAAATTGCAGAAATAAATCAAATATGTGAAGAATATTTCAAGTTCGCAACTTTTTTTCCGTGAACTTTCACTTTTTTCAGATAGAATATCATAAAGGAAGAAAAAAAGGAGCAGGATTTATGGCAGACAGCAAAAAAGAACATGATTTTCTTGATCATTGGGAAATATGGCAGAGTTTCTATGACCTTGAAAAAGAGGCAAAGGAATTCGGCGGACATCTGGAAAAGGCAATAAGCGGCGACAAGACCCTTTGCATAAAAAAGATATGCGGCAAATACCGTAGATATGGCATCACCCCAGAGCAGGATGGAAACGCCGAAGCGATACGCATGGCAACAATATGCGAAACTGACGGCGATGAAAACAGCAGGGAATGGTCTCTATGCCGTTTTATGCCTGTACTGCCCGGCTACCAAAATGAAATATATCCAAAAGAAATTATCCCCGGCGAAGATGAGACATTCGGATATGTAAAGGCCTGCCCTGCAAAAGGCGTGGGACAGGATTTTGTGTATTATGACAATTTCTTTGCAATGGACAGGGAAAAATACGAAGGAATACTGGCAAATGGCAAAAACGGCGATGAACCTGTAACGGTGGAAATAGCCGCACTCGGATTCGGATTAGATAAAAACGACACGCCTCCGCTGAAAATATCAGACGGGGCTGTATACGAGGTTGCCCTGAACCGTTTTTTGCAGGATAATCCCGGAAAAAGCAAAAAGGATTTTCCTTATGTTGAAATATGCACAAACAAAATGACAATGCTGTTCCCCACGTCATGCGATGATCTTTTTGAATTTGCCGCAAATATAGACGAGGTAAAGGAAATGCTTTTCTTCGGAAAGAAAGCATACAGAATGAAGACGACATTCTTCCCATCCGAAGACGAGGAATTGACTGTTTATCTTTATGCCGGAGAAAACGCCCTTGGCGGCTATGTTCCGGCAGCAGGCGACAATGTAAAAGGAATGTTGCAGTTTTACGGCAGCATTTGCAATTAGCAATGAGCAATTAGAAATTAGCAATTATTGTAAATTTCGGATTAATGTGCAAAATTGCTGGTGACATTATATTTTTATCTGTACAAAAATAAATGCTCAGTCACTTTTTTCAATCTTTCTTTTTTTAATCCTGTGTGAACTCTTATTTTAGTCTTTATCTGCCTGAAATATACCTCACAGCTGTTTGTCGTGCTTTCTATTTCCAGGTTCAGGATTCTTCTGCCATGTGAACAGGTCAGGCATATTCCTGCCTATGCTCCTGAAAGCGCTGTGCAGCCTTCTGTGTCTGAATTGTCCATTCCCGTTTCTTTCTTTCAGGAAATATGCATAACGATGCTTCAGTGCTTTGAATTTTACCTATTAAGCCGTGCAGCCACATTTTTCTGCAATATTTTTAATCATTTTTACTCCAAAAAAATATTAAATCATTTGCTCGTAGTCTATGCCAACATAAATGAGTATTAAGCTGTATTCTCCTGTTTTTTACAGTATATGTTTGAAACTTGTGCTTTTAAGAAAACTCTGCTCATGGCATGAGCAGAGAAAGTCCGCTTTTTTTAGGGTATAAATAAGAAGCTAAACTATCGCTTTATCAGGCTGACGGGTGAATATATCCCCGCGTTAATTCTGCGTCTGCCGCAGCAGAACGACCATATGCTGTCGCATTGCTTTTGTATGCTTTAAATTAAAGAGTACGCCTGGCAGGAGAGTAATACGAGTATGCAGTTAAAAATTACGTGTAATGAAAGTTTAATGGCGTTAAAGCGATGTTCAGGCTGTGTCTGAAATAATTTGAATGGAGACAAGAAGATGAATGCGGAAATGAAACGCAATCCGTATATATCATATCTGCAGATTGCCGATATGTATGCAACACACTATATGGAGAGAGGTAAATAAAATGGAAGAAAACAGTGAGAACTTCAAAGACTTAATGGAAAAAGAAACCGAATTGGACGTCGTAAAAAAGGCGAACATAAGCGACATGCCGACGCTTAGAATACTGGCAACGCTTGAAGACGGCAAGGAATACAGCGGAACGGATATAGCACGGTATACAGGCTATAATGTGGCGACGCTTTCCCGCCGTTTTGAACGCTTGGATATAAAAGGCATTATTTCCCGCCGCAAATTATACGGTGCGATACTTAATAGGATAACGGAAAAGGGAAAACGGTGGCTTGAATATCTAAGAACGGGCAAAAGATGAAACTTGCACCACACCAAAGCGAGGCGGTTAGGTTATCCGATTCAAAGTCAATGGCATTATTCAATGACCGCGGCACATAAAAAACAATAACCGCATTAGCCTGATAATAATAGAAGACATATTCACGGCTATACATGATTCTTTCTGCCTTTATAGCAATCATATTTTGAAATAATGATGTTTACAATGGCAGCATAGAGGAGAACATCAGATTATGAAAAAAGTACTATCATTGCAAATTGTTGTGGCATTTTTGTTTGTTTTTGTTACAAAATCATACTCGTCGGATTATGATTACGGGATATTTTCTGCCTGCATAAATGGCTGCAAAGGTAATACTGCCGAATATTCAAAATTAAGCGAGACGGAAAAGGAAGATGCGGACAGGCTTATAAAAAACTGCGTACAGGCCTGTATGTCTGCGGTAAAGGAAAATGAAAACAATCCCGAAAAAACAGAATCCGTAACAGAGCCCGTCCAAAAGGAAACGGAACAGCTGGAAGAAGAGCAGCAGAATACTTACATTGAAAGAAAAATCCGGCCAGTCCTGGATTTGGGAATAGGCATGGCCTATCCAATGCAGAAGGTTTATACAGGTACTATTGATGCGGAATTTGGCGGTCTTGGAGCATCCGGCTATATCGGATTAGGCGTGGAAAATGGAAAAGCCTATGGAGGCATAGAGTTTTTTGGATCAAGCCTGGGCAGTTTTACGAATTATGTGGGTTCATCAAACTTTGAAACTTATACAAAAAGCATTGCTTACTATATTGTGGGAAAGATAATATTTGAAAACAAATATAATTCTTATTTTAAATTAGGTCTGGGACGCGGCAAAACTACCACATATTATGATTTTCATGGCTATAATATTTCAGGGAACTATTCAGTTGAAGGATTTTCATATTATGTGGCTATTGGAGGAAGTTTTTATGAATCCAATGAACCTGGAAACAATATCGGCTGCGAAGTACGTCTGTCAAGCAGCAAGTATGACGAGGATACATTGGGATATGATGTAAAAGTACACAATTATGTTCTTCTTTCAACAATTTTTTTTGTGAGGTTTTGAACATTTATTTTAATAAAATCTTAAATATGGATCATTTTTTTAAAAGCATATTACCATGAAGAAAGATTATAAGAAACTGGCCGGCAGGCAAAAAAAAGAATCTGACAGAGGCGGGCTTGTTAAAAAAATATCACGTCTTATAGCGGAACTCAGCATGCTGTGTGATAAGCCTTATCCTCTGGAAAAAATGGCTGCGGAATTAGGCGTTGAGCTTAGGACGGTGCAGCGGGATATGCGTCTGCTTGAAAGCGCCGGACTGCCCATTTACTCCCCTATACGCGGCTGCCGCGCTTTCCCGGAAGGATATTCACTGGAAAAACTTAAAGTGTCAGGCCGGGAGGCTGCTCTTTTCGCAATGTTCAGCGACATAGCCCTATCTCTTGGAGAGTCATTTTCCGGCACCATGGATAATCTGCGTGCCAAAATGCTTGGCCCTAAAACTGAAAATCCATATTATATAATGCTGCCGGGCGGCTGCCCATTGCCTGAGCATCCGTTTTTAAAGGATATAGAGGAGGCTGTGTGCCAGCATGAGAAAATAGAGATAAAATACAGGGGCGGCAGAAAGCCACAGTATTACATAAAGCCTCTGCGTATTGTATGGTCTGAAGGATTCTGGTATCTGCTGGCCATGGAGGAGGAAACCCGCAGAATGCTTACATTCCTTATTGACAAAATAACATCAGTTTACAGAATAGGAATGTATTTTGTGCCGCCTGCGGATATTGACAGTATGCTTGCCGGGAATATAAATATATGGATTTCCGCCAGACGAAATATTACTGCGGTTATGGAGGTTGATGCCGGAGCGGCCATGTATTTCAGGCGCAGACTGTATTTTCCTGAGCAGGCCGTAAAAGAAACGCGAGGTGATGGCAGCATAATAATTGAATGCAGGGCCGCAGATACCCGCGCCATATTTCCGGTTGTTCTTTCATGGCTGCCGCACATAAAAATTATTTCGCCAGTATCTCTTAAGGAACAGCTGAACAGCATAATAAGGGAGTATCTGAAAAACTGTGAGATGAAACACTGAAACAGCAGCGTTATTGCCACGTAATGAAAAAGCCTCCTTTGCAGGAGGCTTTTTTATGCTGTTTTTTGTTCATTAATTAGGCGCCGCCTGTTCAAGTTGTGGCTGGGGTACGCTTACGGCTTCCTGTCTGGTATTGTCTATTTCGGTCTGAAGTCTTGATATTTCGCTCTTTATGAATTCGTCAAGGCTTACGAAACTGTCATCTTCCGGAACATTATCCAGAAACTCTATTTCCGGATAGCTGTTATAGAACATTTTTCTTATATCATACTGCCCCAGTTCGGTGACGGCTTTTCTGAAAGGACCTATGTTGTCTCCGTTTTTGAAATTTTCCCGGAATTCCCTGTCTTTTTCGCTTTCATAATTATCGGCCTGCTGTATGTATTCACCATCGGTGTAAACTTTGCTTGATACTTTTGCGCCGTTTTTATATCCTTCCTTGCGGATTTCTTTCAGCATTGTCTTCTTGTCAAATTTTGTGCTGCCTATGTATACCGGGGTTACGCCGGCTATCTGCAGTTTACTGCTGTTTACCCTTCTGACCTTTATTTTTTTCATGTCAATGCCGTATTTTGCATCTATATTATAACTGTTAACCACAATGGGTTTTGTTTCAACAGTGTCATTAAGCATATCCATCAGGCCTTTTTCCCTGCTTGTGACATCTTCCCAGTATTTTACCTGATTCAGGTTTGTCTGAAGCAGAACATGCTGGTTTACGGTCTGATAGTCATTTATAACGGCTTTGTTCTGCCGGGCGATGTCCAGCTGTCTTTCCAGGGAAGCTATTTTCGCTTTCTGGTCTATGTTCTGCTCTTTAAGATCCATAGTCTGGAAGAATCTGTCAAAGAAACCTTCAGACTCAGATACATCTTTGGCCATTACTTTCTGAAGTATGCTGTGTCCAAGCAGTGTCAGGGGGATCATAAGAATGCACATGAATACGGTTATCTTTATATTCTCGTCCTTGTGCTTTTTGAACAATGATATAAAAACCAGCAGTGTGATTAAAAAAGTAACAGCCTGTCCGGCGACTGAAAAAGTATCTGATACGCTTCTTATGATATTAAGCATAATATCCCCTTGCTTTGGTATTGCTGCAAAGATATTTTACAATAAAAACAAATGAAAAATTTTCAGTTCCCTGCCGGGTACATATAACGGAAGGCATCAGGGAATCTTCTTGCCCAGGCATCTTCATGATGTGGCGCGCCTTCATCAACGATGAATTTAAGTTTTACGCCTTTTTTCTTTGAGAACAGCTCAGAGGCGCTTATTGCGCAGCGCAGATAATCCTCAGGTCTGTCCTCCTCGCAGGTACCTATGTCAAGGTATATTCTCATTCCGGCGGAAAGGTCCGTGTTTTTTATAAGCGCCTGGACATTATCCCATGAATACCAGAATGAGGGGGAGAATATTCCGGCGATTCCGAATACATCATGATGTTTTACAGCTGCATAGAATGATATTATGCCGCCGGCAGAACTGCCTGCTATGCCGGTGTTTTTTCTGTCCGGCAGTGTGCGCAGGTTTATATCTATGAAAGGTTTAAGATTGTTTATTATGAACTGAACATACTCCTCACCACGGGGCTTTTTTACATCAATACCTTTCCATGGGGAGTATTCACTGCCACGTGCCGGGCCGCCGTTGTCTATTCCTACAACTATTGCGCCTGTATGCGTGCCGCTTTTTACCATGGCGTTTATGCTGCGTCCTACTGACCATTCACCACAGTATGAGGTTGATCTGTCAAAAAGATTCTGCCCGTCGTGCATATAAAGTACCGGGTAGCGTCTTTCATTTTCACGGTAACCCGGTGGTAAATAAATCCATATCCTGCGGGATTTCACCCCAAGCTGCGGTATGGGCATATTGAAAGTGAGAACATGACATCTGGAATAATATTTTTTGAACGCGGGCATATAAATTATCTTATAACTTTTCCATAACAGTACAGTATAGGTCTAAAGTCCTTTCATTGCAGGGGCCATATGCCACTTACACACTTGTACGGTAATAACTTATAATTATGTAATATCAGTTTGTTTCAAATGAGGTTTGTTTATGAAAAGAGTATTTCTGTCAGTTTTCGCTTTTCTTTTTGCCTCCGGTACAGCTTATGCCGGTTCCGCTTTAGAGGATCTTATCCGGGTTGCGGATATGTATGAGTCTCCGGCTGCACCGGAAGTGCGCATTCAGACCCAGGTTAAAAACAATGACAGTACGCGTGAAATTGCGGACTGGACTATAATGATTTTCATGAACGGCAAAAACAGCCTTTCCGCTTATATAAAAGAAGATTTCAATGAAATGGAAACTGCCGGTTCAAATTCCAGGGTTAATATTGTAGCAGAACTTGGCTGTAATTCAGATACGGATGATGGTTCTTATTACAGCGTAAACCGTTATCTTGTGAAACATGATACCGACATGAATACCATAAATTCACCGGTGCTGCAGAAACTGACAGGAGCCGATATGGGCGACTGGCGGGAACTTGCGGCTTTTGGTAAATGGGCCAAGGAAAATTTCCCTGCAAAGAAATATTTTCTTATAGTGGAAAATCATGGCTCCGGCTGGGACAAAAAAATACGCGCTGGAATGAACCGTGGCATTTCCTATGATGATGAGACGGATAATTACATAAATACTCCTCAGCTTGCCATGGCGATAAAAGAGATGGGCGGTGTTGATGTATATGGTTCCGATGCCTGCCTTATGCAGATGGCGGAAGTCGCTTATGAGCTCAAGGATATAACAGAATATGTCGTAGGATCGGAAGAGACAGAGCCAGGAGCGGGTGGAGATTATTCCGGTTTTCTTGTACCTTTTGTGAATGCCAATGATTCCGTAGATTCCCTGACAGCTGCGAAGTTCTTCGTGGATTCATACGGAAATTTCTATGATAAAACCGGTGAAGGATATACGCAGAGTATGATAAATTCCAAAGCCATGGCAGATTTCCCTGAGATTGTGAAAAAACTTACTTCCGCTATTATGAAAGCGGAAGACAGCCGGACAGCGCGGGCGGCTATTTCTGAAATAATACATTTTGACGATCCTGCACACAAGGATTTCGCTGATTTCGCTGATTACATGGTGCGTAATTCAGAAAATGCTGAAGTTAAGGCAGCGGCACAGGATCTTTCCGCTTACATAAAGAATAATCTTGTTTCCGCTAACCGTTCAGCAAAAGCCAGATACGGCGGACAGGATTATGCCACTCATGCTCATGGAATTGCTGTTTATCTTTCAACAAAACGGCCCTATTCCCGTTATGCCGATCTTTCATGGAGCAGGGCTTCAGGCTGGCTTGACTTCCTTGACTGGCTCAAAGGCCGGTAATACTTTTGTTTTTTAATGAGCGGGACCCGTCCTTTACGGACGCGGTCCTGTTTTCTTTTAAATATGGCTTCACTGATAACACAGAGTGTTCCTAAGACTATAATGAATCTTGCTGTGCCCATGCTCGCGGGCACATTCGCCATTCAGGTTTATAATCTTACCACTACATGGCTGGTTTCACGTCTTGGCACGGATTCTCTTGCTGCCATGTCTTTTTCATTCCCGGTGGTCATGCTGGTCGGATTTGCCCTTATGTCCATAGGTACCGGGACCATGACTGTTGTGGCATATTCGCTGGGAGGTGGCAATCATGCCAAGGCGGCAAGGGTAACTTCGCATTCCGTTCTGCTCATGCTGCTGATGTCCGGGCTGCTGTGCATTGCCGGCTTTGCCACAGCTGAGCCTCTTTTCCGCCGTCTCGGTGCTGATGGAAATGTGCTGCAGCTTACCTGTGATTACATGAGGATTTTCTATCTCGGTATGGGGGTACAGTGTCTGCAGAATATGTTTCTGAATATAATAACCTGCACCGGAAATACAAAAGTTTCAAGTGCACTTATGGTTGCCGGAACCGGGCTTAATCTTGCAGTTTCACCTTTCCTGATTTTCGGCCTTTGCGGTTTTCCACGTATGGAGATAAAGGGGGCAGCACTTGCCACTATAATAGCGCAGAGTGTCATACTCGCGCTTTCTTTCCGTATACTGCGCAGGAAGCATCATCTGCTTAATGCAGATGTTAAATCACGCCGCCGCATTCTTATTTCCTGGCGCAGGGTTCTTAATATGGGGCTGCCCGCAGTCTACAGTTCGGTTCTTACCCCAGTGTGTCTGGGTATTAATACAAAACTGGCTGCCGGGTTCGGTACTGAGGTTGTTGCTGCGCTCGGAGTCACTGGCCGCCTTGAGATGTTTTCCTGCCTTATTCCAATGTCGATAGGTATGACGCTTACACCTTTTGTGGCACAGAATTATGGTGCTGGCAGGCTCGACCGCATACGTCAGGGCAAGAATCTCGCCATGTCCTTCGCCATTATATACGGCCTGTGCATGGCAGTGATGTTTTATATTTTTACACCTTCCATAGCCCCGTTTTTCTCACAGGATCAGGAGGTAATACGGATAATAATAAAATATGTGTACATTACCTGCGCATGTTACGGATGTCTTGAAGTTTTCCGTTACTGTACGTTTGTTATGAATGGAATGCAGCGTCCTTTGTTTTCTGCGGGGCTTAATACCATACGTATAGTCCTGCTGCTTATTCCCGGCTTTATAATAGGTGCACATTTCTGGGGTGTCACCGGGCTGTTTGCTGCACGTACTGTATGCGATGCTGCCGCATGTATATTCGGTGTGCTTATAGTCAACCGTGTTATAGACAAAGCTGAAAACAGTCACGGAACTATAATACAGCCGGAACTGCGTGACAGACATCCCATGCATGAGCAGCGCCGCAGGGATTATCCTGAAACAAACTGAAAATAAGTCATAATGAATTCATTAAGGAATTTATAAATTTGTATTATTTAATAATCTGATATTGATCTGGAGACTTTTATGAAATTTCCCGGCAAAAGAAAAAGCGAGCATTATTTCCCGAAGAAAGAGAATACGCGCGAAAGCGGTGTGCGCAATGTGCTTGAAACCGAAAGTTATTATGTTGTTGGAATAGATCAGCTTCTGGTGGATATAGAAAGCCGTGTTCCTGAGGAATTCATAGAAGAAAACGGACTAAAGAAAGGTGAGTCTCATGTCCTTTCTGAAGACAAGACGGAACATATCTATAATATCCTGAAGGAAAAAGGCTATATCACCGGCGAGTATGCCGGAGGATCTGTTGGTAACACGCTTCATAATTATTCGGTGCTGGCTGATGAGCGTTCGGTTATGCTTGGAACGATAAAAAAATCAATAACAGTTGGCGATTATGCCTTCAAGTATATCCGTAACACAAGTGTGCGTGTTGATCTTTCATGTCTTCAGTCAATCAAGGGGGAAATGGGCCGCGCGATGTGCTTTATAACTCCTGACGGTGAGAGAACATTTGCTATAAGCAAGGGGGGAATGAATCTTCTGAATGAGAAAAATATAAGGGAGAACCAGAAGATAATAGAGAACTCCTCGGCGCTGCTTATTTCGGCTTATCTCCTGCGCGATGAAAGCGAGCCTATTTTCAAGGCAACCATTACTGCATGCAGAATAGCGCTTGCGGCGAATGTTCCTGTTGTGTTCACACTGGGAACGGCTTCACTTATATCTTCAAAAAAAGAATTTTTCCGTGGTTTTATAAAGGAATATGTAACAATAGCTGCCATGAATGAAATGGAGGCTGCCGCCGTAACCGGAATAGATGATCCTCTTCTGGCTGCTGAATCGCTTCTTGATCTCACGGATCTTGTTCTTCTTACGGAAGGACCGAAGGGACTTACCATAGGTGGCTGGGTTGACAGCCCTCTTGCGCGTCAGACTACGAATGCCCTGCACACAAAAAGTCTTGTTGATTATAACAGGTTTGAGTTCAGCCGTCCCATGCGCAGGGAGGATTGCGGTGAGCCGATAAAAATATATACCCATATCAATCCTTTTATGGGGGGGCCAACAGTGGTGCGTACCACCAATGGTGCAGGTGATGCCGCGCTTGCGGCGCTTCTGCATGATATGAGTGCCAAATGCTATTATCAGGTGCGTGTGCCTAATTCCCCAAAGCATAATGTGAAGGCACTTACGTATTCCTCGCTTTCGCAGCTTGCAAAATATGCCAACCGTGTTAGTTATGAGGTTATTGTGCAGAAATCCCCGCGTCTTATTCATGGCCTTCCCGAAAAGGAGACTGCGCTCGAAGAGGCATACTGGGATAAATAATACCTGTATAGGACTTAGGACCTATTGCATTCAGGGACCTATGAGACTTGCATGGCAAATATGTTTTCTCTATAATAGTAATAGTAGAGTTTATTAAAAAAAATAGACCGGAGGTAAATGTGAAACACAATGTTATTTTAAGCGCTGTTGCAATGCTTTTCTCCGCGAGTCTTCTTTCCGCCCAGACGGTGGATTTTGACCGCGGCGGTTTCAATATAAAGGAAGCCCTTAAGAATGCTCCTGTAACTGCTCCTGCTGCTTCAACTGCAGTATCTCTGCCTTCTCAGAATGATGTGGCCAGAGTTGGACAGCCAGCTGAATGGACCATTATGGTCTTTGTAAACGGCAAGAACAATCTTGAGAAATATGCTCTTCGTGATATGAACGAGATGGAAATGATCGGCTCCACCGATAAAGTTAATATAGTCGTGGAACTTGGTCGTATGGACGGATTTGATTCCAGTGACGGCGACTGGAAAGGTGTACGCCGCTACCTGGTAAAAAAAGACAATGATACAAACAAGATCAATTCCCCGGTTCTCCAGGACCTTGGAATGAAAGATATGGGCAGCTATCAGTCTGTGATTGATTTCGGCAAATGGGCCAAGCAGACATATCCTGCCAAAAAATATATGCTGATATTCTGGAACCACGGCGCTGGCTGGATCAAATCAGCCGGACTGTACAGCTCCAAGGGTATTTCCTATGATGATCAGTCCAACAATCACATCAATACCCCCCAGATGGCCGAAATACTGAAAGCTATCGGTGGAGTAGATGTGGTCGGTTCCGATGCCTGCCTCATGCAGATGGCGGAAGTAGACTATGAAATCAAGAACTATGTAACCCATATCGTAGGTTCCGAGGAAACCGAACCCGGCGATGGATATACATACAACACTTTCCTTGGCCCTGTGGTGCAGAATCCTGGCATGAACGCTACACAGCTGGCGAGAGTTGCGGTTGATGCTTATAGTGATCACTATGAAGCGCAGAGCGGTGGTTATACACAGAGCTTTGTCTACTCAAATGCTATTCCGCAGTTCCTGCAGCTTGTGAACGCTTTCGCCTATGAAGTTACAAAGGCCAATGATGTTGAAGCGGCAAAATATGCCCGCGACAATGCCGTGAAATTCGCTTATCCGGAGAACAAAGACCTGTATGACTTCACAGCCCTGCTTATCAGCAAGTCCAACAACAAGGCTGTAAAGGAAAAAGGCCAGGCTCTGATGAACTATATCACCCACAATCTGGTCGGTCACAACCGCACCAAGGATGAACCCGGCAGCTGGTGGTCATCCCCGAACCCGCTCTCAAGAGCAAAAGGTATAGCTGTATATATTCCCAGCAAACCGGTTCCTGCCTCCTACTCTGAAATGCAGTGGGCCAAATATTCCAACTGGGATGAGTTTGTGAACTGGCTGGCAGCTAAATAATAAAGCCTACACAGACATAAAAGAAGACCGGTCGAAAGACCGGTTTTCTTTTTTTATTGGCTATATTAGTAAGAGTATTAATTTTAATATTCTATCGTCATGCTGAATTTATTTCAGCATCTTCACGGCTTAATTAGGGACTTAAAACGGGTTCAGTACGACGAAGTAATTTCGTCAATACTTTAACAGAGCCTGTTTATTATATTCTGCATTGCAGATTCCCTGCCATGCTGTTCAGAAGGCGAAATCAGACTTTGCCGGTCAGCCACATTTCAGCAAGTCTGCGTGCAAGGCTGCCTTTGCGTGGCATTACAAGGCCTGTTTCATATGTGCCGTCCTGTATTTTCCGCAGTTCATCTCTTGTTACCCATATAATACGGTCCAGCTCTGTGCCATCAGGTTTGGCCTCACCGTCTGCGGCTTCGGCATAAAAACCGGTCATTATATTTGATGGGAACGGCCACGGCTGGCTGTTTATATACCGTACGGAAAGCAGATCAAGGCCACACTCTTCTTTTATTTCCCGGCGTACACAGTTTTCCAGAGTCTCTCCCGGCTGCATGAAGCCGGCTAAAAGGCTTACCCTGTCTGACGGCCAGGCTGTATTGTGCGCCAGCAGCAGTTCTTTTCCTTTTTTTCTTGTTACCAGTGTTATAGAGGCTATTGAATAGGACGGGTACATAAAACGGCTGTGTCCCGCGCAGCCGGCGGAAGAGCATCGGAGTGCATATTTTATTTCCCTGTCGGGGGCCGGTTCGGTTCTGCTTCCACAAATTCCGCAGAATCTGTGTGTTTCAAGAAAAAAATCTACGGCTTTCTCCCCGGCCAGCTCATTAAATTCCTCAGGGGAAAGTACAGACATAAGACTACGTATGGTTTCCCAGCTACCGTTATGGAAAACGGAATCACCGTTGAATATGTATTTCGGCATATTGTATTACAATTCCTTAAAGGCCTAATTTTCTGCGGAAATACTCCATGGTGCGTTTAAGTCCTTCTTCCAGTGGAATCTGGGCCTTCCAGCCTAACAGGCTTTCGGCTTTCGATGTGTCTGGACGGCGTACCTTTGGATCATCTGCAGGTAACGGCCTGTAAACTATTTCGGAAGTGCTGCCAGCCAGTTTTTTTATTAATTCCGCAAGTTCCAGCAGTGTCACTTCATGTGGATTGCCGATATTGACCGGATTGTGTTCTTCGCTTAAAAGCAGACGGTATATGCCCTCAATGAGGTCAGAAACATAACATAGGCTTCTGGTCTGTTTTCCGGTACCGAATACCGTTATGGGGGTATTTGTCAGGGCCTGTGTCATAAAGGCAGGTACTGCCCTGCCGTCATTAAGACGCATATCAGGGCCGTATGTGTTGAATATACGTACTATTTTAGTATCAACATTGCGGTAGCGGTGATAAGCCATTACAAGTGCCTCTGAGAAGCGCTTTGCTTCATCGTATACGCCACGTGGGCCTACAGGGTTTACATTACCCCAATATGTCTCCGGCTGTGGATTTATAAGAGGGTCTCCATATGTTTCAGAAGTGGAAGCCATAAGAAATCTTGCCCCTTTGGCCCTTGCCACACCAAGCGCCTTGTGGGTTCCGAGTGAGCCTACCTTCAGTGTTTCAATAGGAATCTTGAGATAGTCTATAGGCGATGCCGGGCTGGCGAAATGCAGAACTGCATCAAGCCTGCCACTGATATTGATATAATTTGTTACATCGTATCGTATAAATTCAAAATCAGGATTGCCGAAAAGGTCTTTTATGTTTTCTGTTGAACCTGTACTAAGGTTGTCAAGAACAATTACCTTATGACCTTTGGCGAGAAAGAATCTTGATAAATGACTGCCGAGAAATCCGGCACCGCCTGTGATAAGTACTCTCATTTTCACTCCTGTTCCGTAAAAATCAGGTTTTAATATTCCATTGCGTCGTACTTTTCCTCATCTGTAAGGGTTTTCTGAGCCACTTCCCTGTATGTGTTAAGCATATGGCAGGTAAAAGTTCCGCGTGTGCTTGGAAGTATGAACTCGCTTCTTGACCCCAGAAGGTCGTATTTTTCAATGAAATCGCTAAGCTGGCGTGTTTTGGCTTTGTCTTCCAGAGGAATCATTCTGCCGGGGTCGAGAACAGCAGACAGCAGTGGGGGAAATTTCTTGACATCGGCTGTTTCCACTATCTCTATAACACCATCTATGGCGATTTTTTTATTCACTGAAGGAAGATTTTCCTCAGGTACGGTTTCGCAGTAAAGCAGGCCGGCTATATCTTTTTTTATTGGGAGATTTGAAACCTCTTTCGTAAGTTCTGTGAGGGCATGGTCAAAGTTTTTGCCAAGTTCTGAAAGTGTGGCATCTGCGATTGTAAGTTCTCCGCTTATATATGCATAAACTTTCAGGCCACCGGTTTTCATAAAATCCTCTCCGGATTTTGAATGTCCTGAGAAAACATCGGATCTCTCGGTTTCGCGGATAAGATCTTTTGCGAATCTCGCAGTTATTTTGCCCTGGCGGCTTGTGACGGCTCCTCCGGATTCCTCGCGTGAAAGTATACTTCCGTCCTGTGCCACCTCAAGATAGAAATCGGAATCATTCTTCGCATTGATTTCCCGCATCCACACTGCTTTTACTTTTGCATTGGAGCGGTTTTGGGCCATTGCTGCCTCTGCCTCTGCTTTTGTCATTACTTTTCTTGCCGGCTTAGAGGCCGTGCAGGCCCCAAACATAAAAACAAGCGCGAAAATAATATTTTTATTCATTTTTTATTCTCCGTTAATGTTGATTTGATCAGATTGTCCAGAGTGTACCGGCTGCCGTAAAAAAATGCCGGATAGAGTATCAGTATCAGCAGAACATTCTGGAATATCTGCCATATTATTGAGTGTGAAAGAAAAATTCCGTAAAAATCCAGTTCCGCAACAGGAACCATTCGCAGCCAGGCCTGAAGAAGTATTATTTCCTCCAGAGCAGCTGCGGCAGAAAAGAAAAGTACGCATACGCGTGTATATAAACCGCATATCAGGAACATTCCGAAAAGTATCTGACAGAAAGGAAATATCCAGGCAGCCGGGAATGCTGCGAATGTGGGCAGTCCCAGCCCTTTCAGAATCCATATAAGAATGTCATGTGACACAAGTGCTTTCTCAATGCCTGAAACAAGAAATGCGGAACCTGTAATAAGCCGCGCGGCAGAACCTGAAAAATCTTTTAAATTCATTTCCTGGCTCCTCTGGCTTTTTCTGCCTGAATGATCTGCTCAATGCGCATGGATTCACCTGCAAGAGCTCCGGCACCTAAATGGAATTTCCCGTTGATAAAAAAAGACGGGGTGGCGGTTATTCCTTTTGCCTGGCCTTCGGCTTTTTCCAGTTTTATTCTTGTCTGATTTTCTGTTTTCCTTACGCAGGATTCCATCTGTTTTCTGTCAAGCCCAAGTCTGTCGGCATAAATTCTGAATTCTTCCGGTTCGCTGTCTTTGTCTGCCCATTCTTCCTGATTTCTGAAAAGCATTTCGCCGTACTGGAAAAAGCGGCCCTGTTCACCTGCGCAGTCAGCGTAAAGCGCGGCAATGCCGGACCATTTGTGCATTGACAAGGGAAAATGCTTGAAATGCAGTTTTATACGGCTGCCGTAGGTGTTCATCATATTCTGAAGCTGAACATTTGCCGCTGCGCAGGCAGGACAGGCGAAATCCGTGTATTCGTATATCTCTGATACCTGGCTTTCCGTCTGTTCCGCAGCTGCTCCTGCCGTTCTGTATTCCGGTACTGGCATTACCGGACCACAATGCTTTAATTTCATGATGAGTACAGTGGCAGATACCGCAGCAGATAAAAGCACGGCAGCGGTTAAACGGCGTGCATTGTAAATTCTTTTTTGTCTGATGTCTGCAGAATCTGTACTGTCTGCGGCAGTTCCGGTTTTATCTGTTTTTACAGATTTGCCTGAACTGACGGTTTTTATTGCGGATTTTTTCATGGCAGTTAAATTCCCGGTGCTGCAGGAATTATATTATTTTAACTATCTTTGCTGGAGAGTGTGCCCCTTTGACAAGCATTATTTTCTGAACATCTATACCCAGTTCAGAGGCAAGAGCCCGTAGCGCGGCGGCATTTGCCATACCACGCTCTGCAGGCTCTTTTATCCATATTTCATAAGAGTCCGCATCTTTTTTTCTTATCACGGCTCTTTTTGAATCAGGATGCACTCTCAGTTTTATAAACATCAGGCTATCAGTGACTCCGCTGTCATTTCCGCTGGCTTTTCAATTCCCATTATCTGTAGCACAGTAGGCGCTATATCGGAGAGTATTCCGTGCGGGCGCAGTTTCACATTCTCCGCATTTCTGGATACATATATGAAGTCAACCTGGTTTACTGTATGCGAAGTACGTGGCATGTCGATTCTGTAATCCCACATTTCCTCGGCATTTCCGTGGTCTGATGTTATAAGCACGGTGTAGCCTCCTGCTATTGCGGCATCAGTTACAGCTTTTACACTTTCATCTGTCACTTCCACTGCTTTCTTTGCCGCGCCGTAATCACCGGTATGGCCTACCATGTCGCAGTTCGCAAAATTAATAACGATGAAATCATATTTTCCGCTTTTTATTTCCGTTACCGCTCTTTCGCGCACTTCAGGGGCGTTCATTTCCGGGTGTTCCGCAAAAGTTGCCGGGTCCCATGTGCCCTTTATCTCAACCTGGTCTTCTCCTGGGTACGGTTTTGTGCTCTTTCCATTGAAGAATGATGTGACATGCTTGAATTTCTGGGTTTCTGCCAGACGCAGCTGTTTCAGACCGTTCCTGGATATTACTTCGCCCAGAAGATTTTCCATTCCGCCGCCTTCGTCCATTGCGGGCAGGGCGCTGAATCTGAATTCATTGTAATAGCGGGTAAGACCGCAGTACACTATATTGTATTTTTTATCACGTTTCCCCGGATATTCGTCTTCAACAAATGCCTTTGTAAGCTGTATGGCACGATCCTGACGGAAATTGAAATGTATTACGGAGTCTCCGTCCTGAACTCCAGGGTAATCTCCTATTACCACTGGTGGCAGGTATTCGTCGCTCATAGGTGTGCCATCCGGGTTCTTGAGATTGTCATAGCCGTATCTTATTGCTTCTTCTGCTGTTTTGTATTTAATGCCTTCGCCTTTTGTTATGCAGGCATATGCTTTGTCTGTAAGCGGCCATTTGGCGCCACGGTCCATGGCATAGTAGCGGCCCATCAGCGTGCCTATCTGGGCATTGCTGCAGCGTACCATTACCTCCTGCAGCATTTTAAGATAGGAGAGAGTGGAGCGCGGGGGAGTGTCGCGTCCGTCTGAGAAATAATGTATCCACACTTTTTTTATATTGCGTCTGTGAGCTTCCCGTAGCAGTGCGTATAAATGGTCCTGATGCGCATGAACGCCTTCGTCCTGCACAAGTCCCATTACATGAAGCGCAGTTCCTTTTTCTGCAGCATTGTCAAAAGCCTTTTTCAGTGCCGCGCATTCAAAGAAAGTGCCGTCCTTTATCATGTCCTTGATTCTTTTAAGTTCCTGTATTACTATGCGTCCGGCGCCCATATTCAGATGGCCTACTTCAGAGGACCCCTGATAACCTTCAGGCAGACCCACGAATTCCCCGGCCGGTTCCAGAACAGTGTGTGGATATTCTGCCAGGTATCTGTCCATTGCCGGTGTGTCCGCGTTGGCAACTGCGTTGTACTTGTCAGCCTGTCCGCGGCCCCATCCATCCCGGATTATGAGAACTACTTTGTTTTCTGACATAATGTGCACCTCATTATAAATAAATCTAATAAATATTTTAGAAAATATATTATTCATTGTACTAACGCGGCACAATGAAATATAATTAATATGTTAGAGTGTTAAGTTTTTCCGGCGGATTTACGCTGTACGCCGTAGGCCATTCACATGATAATCCGGCGTGGCTGCTGTCTGCGGGAAAGCCGTATGCTTTATGTTATGCTGTTTTTTTGTACGGAATAATTGTGCGGTTATGGCCGTGAACATATATTCCGCCTGTTTTGATATGAGCAAGAATTTGAAAATAGTTGTCTGCGGATCTGAAGGACGCATGGGCCGGGCCGTCAGGGCGGAGATAGATAAAACCCAGGGGTTTGAATTTGCCGGTGGCGTTGAGTCCGGAGATTCCCCTGAAAGATTTGCTGAACTGCTGCGTGATGCTTCGCTTGTAATAGATTTTTCCTTTAAAGACGCATCACCGGTTTTTGCGGAGTCATGTGCAGCTGCCGGTATTCCTTTTCTCTGCGGTGTTACCGGTCTTTCCGAGGAACAGATGAACCGGCTTAAGGAAGCGGGTACCAGAATACCTGTGCTGTGGTCACCGAATATGAGCCCGGCGGTAAATATCATGACTGCTGTAAGCGGTTATATAGCGCGGAAACTTCCCGGTTTTGATATTCATATACATGAAATACATCACACAGCCAAGAAGGATGCTCCGTCAGGCACGGCTCTGAATATTGCACGCCATATAAAGCATGAAACAGGAAAGGAACCTGCAATGACAAGTGCACGTATCGGCGGAGTAACCGGAGTACACAGCATTTGTTTCGGTGGACAGTATGAAACCCTTGAGTTTGTTCACCGTGCCGGTTCGCGTCCGCTGTTTGCGGCCGGAGCGCTTATGGCCGCGGAATGGCTTGCCGGATGTGCTCCCGGATTTTACAATTACAGTGATTTTCTTAATCTCAAGGAACTGGAATTCTGATATGACATCAATGCAAATATTCTATATGGTAATAGCCGCGGTGATTGTATCCGCTGTCTTTCTGTTGCGTTTTATATATAAAAAATCATTTATGCTGCAGACGCCTGTCATACCAAAGCCACCACTGCCGTGCCAGCCTGACGATTATTATCTTCCATATGAGAATGTGCTGTTTACCGCTGCCGACGGAGTGGTTTTAAAAGGCTGGTTCATACCATCAACGAATGAGGATTCATCGGAGACTGTAATAATCTGCCATGGCAGAGGCAGCAACAAAGGCCAGCTGCTGCAGAAAACGCATTTTCTCGCTGAAAAGTATAATCTGTTCTATTTCGACTTCCGCGCCTGCGGAGAGAGCAAGGGAAATATGTCTACCATAGGATATATGGAAACACGTGATTTTGATGCAGCTTATACTTTCCTTAAAACAAACAAGGAAGGATATGCCGACCGCGTGGCAGTCATGGGCTGTTCTGTCGGTGGTTCTGTTGCCATATACGGAGCGGTAAAGTATCCTGAAATATGCGGAATAATTACAGAAAGTACATTCCTTTCACTCAGAAGCGTTGTGGAAAACTGGTGCCGTTCAAAAATGCCTCTGTTCACTGTTTTTGTACCTTTGACACTTTCTTTCTACCGCAGAAGACTGAAAACGGACCCGGAATTGTTTAGTCCGCTTTTCAATGCGCCGAGACTTAAATGTCCGGTACTGTTTATACATGGAGATAATGACAGGCTTATTCCGGAGACTGACAGGAAGGAACTTGTGAATATATGTGGTTCCTCTTATAAAGAAGAATTTATTGTAAGCGGGGCTACTCATACCAAATGTGCGGAGACAGGCGGAGTTATGTACCGTGAGAGAATATCTGCTTTCCTTGAGAAGATTTTCTGTTCTGCTGACAAAAATACCATTGCTCCAGCTCGGGAAATGAAAATAACGACGGAAAATGAATCAGCACCGGATGAACTGATTACGGAAAATGAAACAAGGTGTGAAAATGCAGCAGCTGCGGCACAGATTCCCACGGCAAAACATTCCACGGCTGAAATTCAAACAGAAGCAAAAAAGAAAAAAAACAAAAAAAAGAAAAGATAATTTCAGGAACTTACGACGGAAAAACGACGGTTCGACGGTTTGCCGTCGTTTTTTTTTGTAAAAAAGTACTTGCATTCCACCGGTAAAATAATTTATGATAAATAAAACTCCCGTCAGGCAAATATTTATTCCGGCGGAGACACGGGGAATTCCCCCGACTATAAAACGGAGGTCGTAAAAAATGGCTGAACTGGTAAAAAAATGTGGTATAAAGAAGGAAGAAGGATTCCTCTATTTCGTAGACAAGGCCGGAGACATTTCCTGTGCCAAAGCTTCACGCGGAAACAAGAAAGGCGGAAAAACCAAAAAGGTACAGAAAGTCGGAATTACCAAGGAAAAGGGATATCTGTATTTTGTAGACAAGAAAGGTGATATTTCCCGTGCCGCAATGAAAAATTCCGGAGTGGAGACCCCGAAAAAGGCAGCGAAGAAAACAACAGCCGGAACTGCGAAAAAAGCCACTGTTAAAACAATAAAAAAAGCTGCAAAACCTGCGAAGAAAACAGCTAAAAAGAAATAAAAAAACGAATCAGGTATCTGTAAAGAAAACTCCTGCCATTTGAAAGCGGGAGTTTTTTTATTTGTGCACCTGGACAAAATTAATATAATAAAATACATAAAAAGGTATTTATATGCTCAAAATATTGCTTTCACTTTCTCTTTTTGCAGGTTGTGTGTCCACGGTTTGCGCTGCCGAAATGGCTGTGGTATCAAAAAAGCCGCTTTCCGGCGGGAATCAGGAGGTAAGACAGGTTGCCGCTTCTTTCAGCCACCCTGTAGTTTCCCTTACATCTCTCTCAAAGGCTGGAGAGAACTGTCCGCTCAAAGTGTATGAAAAGAACAGTCCTGAACCCCTGAAAGGCCGTTGCCGCTGGCAGGGTACGCAGACTGTTGTCTTCGAGCCGGAATCTCCTTTCCGTGTGTCATCCGAATACCGTGCTGTTATAAGCGGGGGAATAAAATCTGCGGATGGCAGTGCAGTGCTTTCAAAAAAGACTGAATGGACTTTTACAACGCCACTTCAGACCATGCTTGAATCAGCCCCTGAGAACGGGCAGAGATGGGTAGGAGAGAAATCGGATATATATCTTGCTTTCCGGTATCCGGTAAATCCGGAAGACACATCCAGATATGTACATATCGAGGAAACAGGTACCGGAAACAGAATACCGTTTACCACGCGCAGGGCAGAAGTAAAGGAAGTAGATACATTGTGGAAGTATTATGACAATATATCAACTGCAACCGTTGCCGTTTTAACCCCCTCCGGGCTTCAGAAAGGGAAAAAATACCGTATCTCGGTAGAAAAGGGGTTTCCTTCTGCTGGTTCCACTCTTGGAATGAGCGGAACAAGGGTTATTGATTTCGAGACTGTATTTCCGCTTAGGATTATGAAAACACCTGTTACGGAATGCCTTCCGTACAATCCTGAAATACAGTTTTCCAATCCGGTACGTTATGATGAATTTATAAAAAATATCACAATAAGTCCGTCTGTAAAGCTGGAAGTGGCATCCAGTGGACAGTTTGAAGCATCTTATGACGGAGCAACATGGCTGGGCGGAGACCATGCATTTCTGCGTATTCCCGGTTCGGTTTTGAAACCTGCAGTAAAATATACGGTAACAGTTTCTCCGGAACTCAAGGATATTTTCGGTCAGACTCTTGGAGAGAAAAAAGTATTTTCATTCCGGACCGGGGATATATGCCCTTCCGTTCAGGCGGACGGAGGATTCGGTGTGCTGGAAAGTTATTATCCCCGCCGCCATCCTGTTGAAGCCGTGAACGCAGGTGAGATAAAAATGCAGAAACTTGTCCTGAACAGGGATAATTTCATTCCTTTTTACCTCAAGGGACACAATACACTTCCAGAGGCTGCCTTCGCTTCAGTATGGAAACCTGCTGACGGGCTCAAAAATACAAAAATTTATACATACATAGATTTTGATGCGGTACAGGAATATGAGAATGCAGGATTTTTCTATGCCAAACTTAATATAAACACCAAAGACGGATCATATCCCGTAACCATTTGGGATAATGCCACAGATCTTGGAGTTACTATTAAAAGTGCGCCTGACTCCGTTCTGCTCTGGGTTACGCGGCTTAAAACAGGAAAAACTGCATCAGGAGTGCGCCTGCAGCTGCGTGATAACGATAACAGGGTGCTCTGGAGTGGCGTGACAGACAAAAACGGCCTGGCGGTGGCACCGGGATATTCAGGTCTTGGAATGAAAAACTGGAAGCGTTGGGAAAGACCAGAGCTTTGGGTTTTTGCCGAAAGCCCCAAGGGTACCGCAGTGCTTAATTCCACATGGAATTCTGGAATAGAGCCGTGGCGTTTCAATATAGATTACGAGTATAACCCGAAGAAGGAAACATATTCCGCATCGGTATTTACAGACCGTGGCATATATCGTTCCGGTGAAACAGTTAATCTTAAAGGAATAATACGAAAAATTGCCGGAGGCGATTGGAAAAAGACAGGTCTGAAACAGTTAAGACTTTCTGTTTTTGATTCGCGTGGTGGCCGCATATTCTCAGGTCTTGTCCCGCTTTCGGAAAATTCTTCTTTCAGCAGGTCAATTAAAATTCCGGCCGGATCTCCTTCGGGCATATGGAAATATTCTGTAGATGATGATAACATTTCCGCTGAAGAGGCCACTTCCCGTATTGAAAATCCATGGGGCAGTGATAATGTCAGAGTTCATTTTGAAGGTGATTTTAAGGTAGAGGATTTCAAACCTGCTGTTTTTGATATAAAGGCAAGAGCATTAAGGAATGAAGTTTATCTGGGTGATAAATTTGAGGGCATGGCGGACGGAAGATACATGAGCGGTGCCTCCCTTTCCGGAGCGAAGACAACATGGAGCCTGCGGCTTGAGCAGACTTCGTTTGAACCTGCAGGCTGGAAAGGATACTCATTTGATACTGATATGTATGAGCCTTTCACGGCTGATGTTATTGCATCCGGTTCTGGAACACTTGGTTCCAAAGGCACAGTGAAGAACTCTGTGAAACTGCCTAAGACATACAAAGGGCTTAAACCGTTGCGGGCCGTGTATGAAGCGGGGATAACATCTCCGGACGGGCAGAATCTTTTCGCACGCGGATATGCCACTGTTCACCGCTCGGATCTTTACATAGGTGTAAAGCAGCCTGGTACATACTCAAAGGCGGGAGAACCACGCAGAATTTCATTTATAGCTGTGCATCCGGACGGAAAAATATTCCGTGGTACTGAAATAAAGGTTGAGGCTGTACGCAGGCAGTGGGTAGGCAGCCGCAGGGCTGGTCTTGGTGGCCGTCTCGAATGGGTTAATGAGAAGAAAGATACAGTATTGGATACAGTGAATATAAAAACTTCAGATGAGCCTTCTTCTTATGAATTTACTCCCAGCGAGGGAGGGTCATATTTCTTCCGTTTCAGCGGTAAGGATGCAAAGAACCGCCCCTGCGAAATCACTTCTGAATTTTATGTGCAGGGTGGCGGTGATGCATGGTGGAACAGGGAAGATAACGATATACTTGAGGTAACTGCTGAAAAAGACAATTATAAAGTAGGCGAAACCGCTAAAATTTTTGTTAAATCGCCATGGAAGGATGTTAGCGCACTTGTTACCGTTGAACGGGAAGGTGTTCTTGAGCATTTCATACAGAAGATAAATGATGGCGCTTCTGTGATAGAAATACCTGTAAAAGACAGTTTTATTCCCAATGCGTATGTAAGTGTTGTTCTTGTGCAGGGCCGTACCGCGGAGCCTTTGTGCAAAGGTTCCGAATGTTCGGATTTAGGCAAGCCGCAGGGGCGTTTTGGCTATGCGCATTTTACTGTAAAGCCTGAAAACCGTGGAATAGATATAACAGTAAAAACAGATAAAGAGGAGTACAGGCCGGGAGATACCGTAAAGGTAACTGTTCAGACAAAAGATGAGAAGGGACAGCCGGTTCCGGCCGAGGTCACTCTTTCAGCCGTTGACGAAGGCGTACTCGCTCTCACAGAGTGGAAGGTTCCTGATATTTTCGGCAGTTTCTATGGCTCCCGTCCGCTGAGCGTTACCACGGCTGATACACGTCTGCACATTATAGGACAGCGCAGTTATGGAGAAAAGGGAGAGCGGCGTGGCGGTGGCGGCGGACTTTCTCTTGCCGGAATTGATCTGCGCAGCAATTTCAAGGCCAGCGCATACTGGAATCCTTCGGTTAATACCGGTGCCAATGGTGAAGCAGTTGTTACTTTTAAACTGCCGGATAATCTTACCCGGTTCCGTCTTTCCGGCGTCGCGGCTTCAACCCGTCGTTTCGGCAGCGGGGAAACGGTTTTCACTGTAAACAAGCCTCTTATGCTTTCGCCCGTACTCCCTTCCTTTGCCCGTACCGGCGACAGATTCTCCTGTGGCGTAATGCTGCAGAATTATTCTCATTCTTCCCAGAGCGGAACATTAAATTCTGCGGTAACCGGTGCTGTAAGCGCCTCCGTTCTGCCTGGAAAATTCTCCGCAGGTTCCGGTTCTTCAAAGGTTTTTCTCGCGGACTGCACCGCAGATAAGACTGGTAAAGGTGTATTTGCCTATTCCGCTAATGCGGGAACTGAGAAGGATGGGTTGCGCAGGGAAATAAATGTCAGGGATACCAGGGAATGGGAATATAATTATGTCTCCGGAGTAATTGATTCTTCTGCCGAAGTCAGACAGACTGTTGAAATTCCCTATGAGAATGCTGCCGGACAGGTGAAAATAGAAGTTTCTAACAGCATAGTAACCGGGCTTAAAGGCGGAGAGGATTATATTTTGTCCTACCCTTATGAAATGCTGGAGAGCCAGCTGGCGCGTGCGCAGCTGCTTCAGTCTTCAGGAAAGAGCAAAGAGGCAGCAGCTGTTATAAACTCACTGTCTGACTATCAGACAGCTGGTGGTGGATTATCCTATTGGAAAGGCGGCAGACTGGCAGACCCGTATATAACGTCGGAATTCCTGCGGGTGGCTTACAGTATGCGTAAAAATACTGAATATAAAATGAGCCAGGTAGCGGACAAGGCAAAAACATGGCTTTCTTCATGGGTAAAAGGAGATAATGGCAGTACGGCGTATATTTATTCAGAAAAGGAAAAACTTGCGGCAAAGGCACAGGCTGTTTATTCCCTTGCGCTTCACGGTGTTTCCGTAAAAGACCGCATATCTTCACTTTATGCTTCAAGAAACAGTCTTTCTGTTGAGGGACAGGCCTGGCTGCTGCGCGCCATGAAAGCCTCTGGATACGATCAGGCTGCCACCGGAAAACTGGCTGAAAACATTATGGCTGTTTCAAGGACAACGGCCTCAACAATGTTCTTTGAGGAAAAGGAAATACTTCCGTGGCTGCATTCCTCCTCTGTTAATACCACTGCGTCTGTACTTTCTGCCATGCTTGAGGTGAAAGGTGGTTTTAATGGAGACAGTAAAGTGGCAGAATGGCTGCTGCGTGAAAGAAAAACCAGAAATCACTGGCGCACCCTGCCGGAGAATCTTGCAGTGTGGCAGGCGCTCAAAGCATATGCCGGAAAGTATGAAAAAACATTCAGTGCACAGAAAACGGTTGTTACAGCAGGAGGAAAGAATGCCATATCTGCAACGCTGGATTCAAAGAAGAAAAAAGCAAATGCCGTTGTTTCCTTCAATGATATTTTCGTAAAAAGCCCGAAGAATCCGGTCAATATCAGAAAGGAAGGCAGTGGCCGTGTATATTACGGTTACCGTATGAAATTCCAGGCTCTGCCACGCACGGAGGCTGTATCGGAAGGACTTGAGATAAGCAGAACCGTAAAGCCTCTTTCCGGCAGAACGCTTAAGGCCGGTGACAGGGCCCTTGTAACAATAAAGGTTAAGACTCCGCAGGACAGAATGTTCGTTGCTGTAAATGCTCCTGTTCCGGCAGGATTTGAGATAGTAAGCCCTGGCACGCCTAATGCCGGAGGTGAAGGGCTTGATGAAACAGGCGGTATGTGTTCCGGATTTACTCATTCTGAAAAATATGAGGACAGAATGGTACTTGCGGCGGATTATCTGCCCGCGGGAGAACATTCATACACATATCTTGTTCAGGCTGTTACGGCTGGCGAATACACAGTACCTGCTGCAAAGGCTGAATGTATTTACGAGCCGGAGATATTCGGCGCAACTGCTGTTTCACGGGAAATAATTAAACCCTGAAAAAAGCTTACTGATTACAGCCGTGTATAAAACAATCCCGTTTTTCCCGGATCCTTTTTTTAGGCGCTCTGTGAAAAACGGGATTGTATTTTTATTTCTTCTTTTAATTCCGTTCCATGCCGTATCAGCCGGAGTGCCGGAAGTATCTGCTGCTGCCTCCTTTTCGGCAGCACTGTTTTCCGCAGATGGCAGGCCGCTGCGCAGATATGCCGGGAAAGACGGGCTTTTCCGTGAGCCGGTACAGATAGAACGTATTTCCCCGTGGGTTATACTCGCAACTCTCGCTGCTGAGGATAAGCGTTTTTTTGAACACGGCGGTGTTGATATAAAAGCAGTAGCACGTGCGGCGGCGCAGAATATAAAGTCCGGTCACACGGTGTCAGGAGCATCTACCATAACACAGCAGCTGTACCGTGCATACAATCCCGGGCCGCATACCTTCCGCAGAAAGGCGGCTGAGGCATTTTCTGCGGTGAGGATTGAAAAAAAATATTCAAAAGAGGAAATTCTTCAGGCATACCTGAATATGATTCCCTATGGAAACAATATTGCCGGAATACAGGCTGCCGCCATTACATATTTTGGGGTAAGCGCAGCCGAATTAAGTCTTTCGCAGGCTGCGGCGCTGGCAGGAATTCCACGGGCCCCGGCACTTTATAATCCGGTCTTGCGGCCAGAATCATTCGAGAAAAGAAGACAGCAGATACTGCAGAAAATGCTTAGTGCCGGATATATTGATGAGGAAAATTACCGTGTTGCTGTTCTGGAAAAACCGGAGATTAAAGGTACATCACAGCCTTTTTATGCGCCACATTTTTCTAACTGGGTGCTTTCAAAACTGAACCGTTCACTGGAATGGAACAGCGGAATTGTGATTACCACTCTGGTTCCGGAGATTCAGGAGGCCGCCAGCGTTGCCCTTAAAAACAATATACAGCGCCTTGAAAAGAAACACCATGTTACCGGTGGGGCAGTTATAGTGCTTGATAACCGTACCGGCGGGGTACTGGCATGGGTCGGTTCCAGGGATTTCTTCGATAGTAAAAACAGCGGACAGATAGACGGTGTAAGGGCTTTGAGACAGCCAGGTTCGGCGCTCAAGCCTTTTCTTTACGGTCTGGCATTTTCAAAAGGACACTCACCTGCGGATTTTATTTCAGACGAGCCTTTATATGGAAGTGATGGATACACGCCGCAGAATTATGATAGGAATAATCACGGCATGGTGCGTCTGCGCGAGGCACTGGCATGTTCTTACAATATCCCGGCAGTACGTCTTGCGGAGGAAACAGGTGCGGAGTCATTCCTTGAAATTCTTCATGCTTTCGGTTTTGAATCGTTGCGCAGGGAAGGCAGTTATTATGGTGCAGGGCTTGCTCTTGGCAATGGTGAAGTTACACTTCTTGAACTTGCAGCAGCCTATGCGGCTCTTGCACGTGGCGGAGTATGGCAGCCGGTAATATTTGAGAAAGGAAAAGCTGCTTCGGCAGTCCGGCGTGTGCTTGATGAGCGTAGTTCATTCCTGGTTAATTCTGTTCTGTCGGACAATCAGGCCCGCGCCGCGGCGTTCGGTACTGATTCACCAATGCATATGCCTTTTACCATTGCCGCGAAAACCGGCACCAGCAAGGATTACCGTGATAACTGGTGCGTTGGTTACACACCTGAATGGACTGTTGCCGTCTGGACCGGTAATTTTGACGGCAGCCCTATGCGCAGGATTTCCGGTATAACCGGCGCGGCTCCTGTTATGCGGGAAATAGCCATGAGGCTGCACAGTATGTACGGTTCTTCTGAATTTGTCCCTCCTGAGGGAATAGTTGAAAGAGAAATATGTGCATTAGGCGGTCTGTCAGGAACAGCGGATGCAGATGATTCCTGCCAGGCGCGGATAACGGAATATTTTAATTCCGCTTTTAACGTCCCGTCACAGGTACTGCTGCCTGAGCGGGTGGAAGGTGGTGCCAGGGCACAGAAACCGGATTTTCCTAAGGATAATGATATTTTCAAGATAGATCCTTCTTATCCTCTGCAGTCCCAGGCTTTGCGTTTCAGGGCTCCGCGCGGTATCAGCAGCCCTGTATGGTATCTGGATGGCAGGAAAATTTCAGGGGATTTATGGGTGCTTGCAGAAGGTGAGCATTCCCTGTATTTTGTTTACAGGGGCGTAAAATCTCTTAGTATAAAATTCATGGTAGTAAGATGATTATATATAATATATCAAAAGGTGAAAGTTATGATATTCAATTTTAAAAATGCGGAATTCGACAGTATCAGTGAGCTTCTGAAAAGCGTTTCAGCTGAGGATATGAAACAGCTGTATTCCATGTTCCTTCCCGGAACCGGGGCTTTCTGTGATTTCCTCGAATTTGAAAAACCGGAATTTTTTAAGGAATTTTCCGGCCGTACACCCGGGTGGGCTAAGTTTTTCCGCAGACTTTTTGCCGTATGTATAGCTGAAGAACCCGACAGCCGTATTCTTAAGATACGTCTTTCAAATATGGAAAAAGCGTATGAACAGGAGCTGGAAAAAGAGGCAATTCAGGAATCATACGGTAGCAGAAAGGCAGATGGTATTGAAAAACGTGTAATAACCTTTGGTACATATCCTTTTTATGAGGACGGCACAAGAAAAGCCGTGGAATGGCTTGTGCTTGATGAAGATGATGACAAAATGCTCGTTGTCAGTTACCGTGGGCTTGATGCCAAGGCTTTCAATGTAGATGAGACAGACGGAAATGATTTTAAATCAAGCTCGCTCGCCAAATGGCTGGCTACGGATTTTGTAAAAATCGCATTCAGTGATGATGAAACCAGACGCATTGAAAAAATACCTTTCCTGCTTAATGCCACAGAAGTGGAAAAATATTTTGTTGAGAATCATGACAGGCTGCTTTTTCCTACACCCTATGCGGTGAAACGCGGTATTTCGGAATTTAATACCGGCAGCACATGGTGGTGGCTCGCCAATCCGGGAAGCATAAGTGTATGCGCCGCATATGTTAATTACAATGGCAAGATCAAATTAACGGGAGATTTTGTAAGTCTCGAAAGTATAGCCGTACGTCCGGCGATGGTTATAAGAAAACAGAACAGCAGATAAAATAGCATCGTGAAAAATATCAGCGGTGATTTAAAGAAAGTTCTATTGATAAACGCCTGTGCACGTTCCGGTTCACGTACACTTGAACTTGCGGAAAGATTTATCGGTTTTCTGGAAAATCTGTGTGCTGCTGAAGTAAAAGAGTTATGCCTGTATACGGAACTGGAAAAGGGAAATATCTTTCCAATAGACGAAGCATTTATTAATTTCCGTACTGAATGTTCAGGCAAGGGGGATTTCAGCAATACAGTATTCAGATGTGCGCATCTTTTTGCGGAAGCTGATATCCTTGTTATTGCTGCACCATACTGGGATTTTTCATTCCCTTCCGTACTGAAGATTTTTCTTGAAAATATATGTGTAGACGGACTTTCATTCCGGTACACGGAAGATGGCAGACCACAGGGGCTTTGCAATGCTTCTGATATGGTTTATGTCAGCACTTCCGGCGGGCCGGTTTATGGTGATTTCGGCTATGGTTATACGGACAGTCTGTGCAGGCTGCTTTTAGGCGTAAGGAATACTCATCTGATTCAGGCTGAAAATCTTGATATTCAGGGCTCTGATACTGAAAAAATACTATCCGGTGCCATTACAGCAGCGGAGAAAACAGCTGTTAAAATAGCTGACAGGATAAAAAAGAAGTAAATATTCTGAATTGATTTAAAACTAAAGATATTCAAAATCAGCAGGAGAGGAAAATTATGGAATTCAGGGAACTTGTAGGCAGAAGATACTCCGTAAAGAAATTTTCGGACAGGCCCGTGGAGGCTGAAAAACTGAATGAAATACTTGAGGCCGGAAGGCTTGCGCCAACCGCAAAGAACAGCCAGCCTCAACGTATTTATGTGCTTCAGAGTGCAGAAGCAATAAAGAAAATGGAAGAGCTTTCTCCCTGTGTTTATGGTGCGAAGACAGTTCTTCTTTTCGCTTATAATGAAAATGAGGAGTTCAGGAATCCTCTTGAAAAGGATATACACTCAGGCGTGGAAGATGTAAGTATTGTTGCAACTCATGTAATGCTGCGCGCCGCGGATCTTGGACTTGGCACCTGCTGGTGCAATTTTTTTCCTAACAGCAGGACTGCGCAGGCTTTCGGCCTTCCGCCATATGAAAAAGCTGTACTTTTCATGCCCGTAGGATATGCTGCTCCTGACGCAGCTCCGCTGCCGCCACATTCCAGCAGAAAACCTTTAAGCGAAACAGTAAAATATCTTTAATTTAAGGCAAAGTAGGGCTGACAAGAGGAAAAATATGGAAAATATGAATATTTTTGAAGCCATTATGGACGGGAATGCCGAAGCTGCGGAGCAGATTTTAAATTCTGGTACTGATGTTAATGTCCGTGACGAGGATGGAAATACACCGCTTATTCTTTCTGCCTACTATGGCCAGGCGGAGATAACCTCTATGCTGCTTGGTAAGGGGGCGGATCCTGATGCGGAAAATGATGATGGTTTTACGGCTCTTCATATGGCTGCGCTCAGTGGTGAAACCATGATTGCGGTCATGCTTGTTGAAAAGGGAGCGGATAAAAACGCAGCTGACAGCAGAGGCCGCACTCCGCTTCTTACTGCCGCTGCCAATATGAACGCTGATATAATACGTATGCTTATAGCGGACAAGGCCGATCTGTCTGTCAGAGATGAGGATGGAAAAACAGCTGCTGACCTGTTAAGGGAAAGCTGTGAGGAACTGTTAAAAGAACTGGAAAAATAATTATATTATCCGCTTTCCGTCTTTACGATTTAATATGGCGGAACAAAGAAGACCGGTGGGAAACCGGTCTTCTTTGTTTATATGTTCTGTACGGAATGCAGAATTTGTTTCAGTATATCTGCGGTTTAATAATGCTTTTCTTATAACACAGGGGGGAAAGATAAGCGGGAAAGGGAAACTCTGCTCACGGTGTGAGCAGAGAAAAGTCCGCTTTTATATAGAAGGTAACTTTAGAAAAAAGCAGAAACAGCTTCAAAACCGGCTGGCGGGGGAATATTTGTATATTGACTAAGGCGGGGGAATATTGTCCTTGCGCTAATCAACAAGCTGGAAAGGTTACTATGCATAAACGTTATTTTTATCCGGTAGGCCAGGGACTTTTAGGCCTTTTGTTATGAAAATGCCTTTTATATTACGCTGTTTAATAGTATTTATCATGTCGGCGGCAATAACGTTGCTCGGCGGAGCAAATGCCGTATATGCTGCCACTTATAGCGGAACAGTTTATTCAGGCACAAAATATGGGGGTACAGTGCTTGAGCCTGTTTATTATAATGGCGTTGCTTTGCGTCCCATAAGCTATGGCGGTACAGTTATTGAGGGTGTTGTTTACAACGGCATAGACTTAAAGCATCATAAAGTAACGGTTCACACCATAACAGGCAATGAGACATCAGACGATTTTTTTGACAGCGCAGTTCCTGAAGAATACCGTATTGACTGGAAAAAAGTAATAGGCAAGTTTGCAATAGGCACAACAATAATTGTTCTTACAGGCATAGTGTCTTCATTTGTTCCGGGAGCATCTGGATTTATCGCTGCAACTAAGGCGTTAGAGGGAGCAACATCTTTTGCAGCAGTCAATTCTATAATTGAAGTAGCTTTAGCTAAGTTTAATGGTGAGCCTAAGAAAGCATGGTTTAAAAAAGCGGTTGAGGGGGCTTCCGACGGCTTTATGTGGGGGGCAATGACAGCCGCAGTGGCAACTGGCGTAATTTCTTGGAGCAAATTTAATAAATTAAAGCCGCTGCTAAATTCTAAAAGGAAAGCGTCTTATTTTTTAGATGAAGCTACAGGCATCGTATATGGCAGAGATGCAAAAGAAGCCGGGAAGATAATGTCTTATACTGATATAAAAGGAGAATACAAGTTTTTTTACAACACTAATGGAAATTTATCAGATTTTAATGGCAGAGTAATAAACTCTATGCCGATTCAGTCAAATGGCATTATTAAAGATTCTATTTCAGGAAAAGAGATAGCCTATATAGATTCCAAAGAAAAACTGCATACTACAAAAACAGGTATAGCGTCTGCAAAAGCAAAAGATATTAGAAAAGTAAGTCGTACATGTCAAAATGCTTCTAATAAATTTGTTCCTTGTGTTCCGAAAACTGTTAAAGATTCTGATGGGGTAAAATGGCAGGGCTCCTTTCCTGAATTTAATTCTGTTTTTGAACTTGATTTGCCAAGAGAATTACACATTGCTAAAGATAAACTGCAATTTGAGGAGTGTAATAAACAGTTGTGGAAGTGGTTACAGGCAAATCCAAAAGAGAAGTTAAAGTTTACCCCTGAACAGCTCTCAGAAATAGCAGATTTTAAGACCCCAAGCGGCTATACTTGGCATCATAAAGAATATCCTAAAGGTCGTATGCAATTAGTAGATACTTTTGTTCACAGTAAAACTCCGCATACTGGTGGAAAAAAGTTTTGGGGAGGAGGAAGCGAGTTTCGCAGGTAAATTATTATGAAATGGAAATATGTTAAAAAAACTACTATACAAAATATAAATAAAGTGGAAGAATTGTATTGTGTACAACTTACAGATAGATTTAAAAACTTTATTTTAGATTTTAATAATGGACGACCTGAATTTGATACTTTTGATACAGATATAGAACAAGGCAGGGAATTTAAAAAAATACTTTCTTATAATCCTGAAGATATTGAAAACATATATGATTACGTATCAATATTCAAAGGAACAGCGTTATTTCCTTTCGGAACAGACCCTTCAGGGAATTTTTTATGTCTTAAAGATAATAGGATAGTTTTATTAAATCATGAGACAGAAGAGATAGAATACGTCGCTGATTCGATGGAAGAGTTTATAAACAGGTTATATTAAACGGAGAAAGCAAAATGAATAAAAACAATGTGATAAAAAAAGTAGTACCAGCAGCAATGATATTTACATTCATTGCCATGAATATGTCAGTTTATGCATATGCCGAAACAGCAAAAGAAAGAAGCAGGCAGAATGCAATTTTTGCATATAATGAACAAGAAAGCAATAAACAAATTGATGTGATGAAAAAAAATAGGGACGTGCTTATAAAACGTATAAAAAAATGTGCTATGTTTGCAGGAGGAGGAGCTGTTGCTGGTGCTGCTTCTGGTTGTGCAGCGGGGGCAGCGGGAGGTACGGTAGCACTTCCTGGTATTGGTACAGTTGCAGGGTGTGTAGGTGGTGCCATTTTTGGCGCTGCTGCTGGAACTTTGGGAGTAGGAACTGCTGGATGCGGATATATTGTTTATGATACTTGGGATAAGACGTCTTACGCAAAAATGAAAGAGTTTATAAATGTACAAACAAAAGTTCATTATAATATTGATGGGGATGAAGATATTGATGGAAATCCCCGTACTATTACTTATGAACCAGAAAAACCATTTAACATAAAATTCCCAGCAAATAAAGATTTATTTGTTCAAATAGATATGACACCTGCTTTAATGGGTATATCAGGACATGAAATATACAATGAAGAAGTAGAGGGAATTAAATTAAAAGATATACTTATCCCAGTTGAAATTTCAATAGATAAAAGCAAAAAAATCACTATTTTAAGGACGGCTGGTGTGCAGGGAATCAAAAGGCAAGATGACCTTGACGGAAGTGTAAAATTTAGTTTCTATATAAAAAACAGTCCAGAACTTCATCAATCTATAAAATTGCGTTTTCTTCCAAAAATGGATAAAAATAATCCCAATGCGGTTTTGCATTTTTCTTTCCAAAAAGCTAATAATCAATTTGTGGATAGACAATCCAATTTTGATCAAACCATAATATTTTATTGATAAATAGCGCATATTTTAAGGTGGGGATATTTTATGAAAATAAATATAGTAGTTGCAGCTATAATAGGATTAATCCTTTTTGGGCTTAACAATAAATTTCTTTCAAACACAGACAAAAGAGAAAATGAAACACCATATTATAAAAATCTGTCAATAGATTATATTGTCATTTCTCCCGGATATACTCAGAAAAAGGAGCTGGAAGCCTTGCCTTTTATTAAAGAGGTGACGCCATACTACTATACACAGCAAACTTTCTTACATAATGGAGAAAGTTTTAAAATTGGCCTATATATAATAGAAAAAGATGCGGATATAAATAATACTCCATTTTCGCAGAAACTTCTTATAGATGGAGCTCTTCCTAATGAAAATGAAATCATAATAGATCAAAGCACAGCACAGTCAGCAAAAGCAAGCCTTGGCGATAATGCGGAAGTTTTCATAGGGAATGTCAAAATGTCTATGCGTATAAGCGGAGTAGTTCAGGCAAATAAGTTTTCAAATGAAAGCTATAATGCTTTAATTTACTGCACAGAAGAAGTTAAAAAGGCTCTTGGACAGTTTAAGGACTTGTCTTATCAGGGCGCATATATCAAGGCATCTGATGTCATACAGGCAGGGGAATATTTAAAAAAATCATACAAGGCAAAAGGTGAAATAGGGGATCCTTCCTGGTATGAATCCTATGCTGAATATGAAAGCAAGAAAAAAAAGATAGAAAATGCGGATTTTTCCAAAGAAATTACAGATGTAAGCTATTTAAAGGCAGATGCTGTTTCAAATAATGCTGAAAAAACAGACCATAACCGCAAAAATATCGTATATGCTTTGATAAGCGGATTAACTGTCTACTTTGCAGCCTGGTTGTTTGTCGTCATAACCAAAGAAAATGAATACAGCAAACGTATAAACAACGGGACAAAAATCAACACCATAATAAAAGAGTTTGTTGCAGGCCAGTTTTTATGCTGTGCCATAACTTGTATTCTTACTTTTGTGGTTTTATACGGAAAGTTTCCTCAAAATGTGATGTATGTAATATTTGCAAATGTCCTGAGCTTTTTGATTGTGAGACAAATAACAATCCTAATGGTAAACAAGATTGATATAAAGATAAAGTCTGATAATCAAAAAAAACGAAAATAAAGATACAGTATCAATAGGAAAAGATGAATGAAACATTTTATCTCACTGGTATTGTTGGCATTACTGGTATTGTTGTCAGCATATTATTCTGAATTACATATATATAATACCAGTATTAAGCCAGTTTTAGAACATGCCAAGTTTATATCAATTCCTGGGAAAAAATATATAAAAAAAGAGCTTTCTGAGGAATCACTGCTTTTATATAGCGGAACAACTTTGATCCATTCAAAACAGCATATCAACATAGATGAGGCTATCTCCTGCCGGGATAAGCTAAACACAGATTGTTTTATAAGTGTAAAAGCGGCAGAGTTTAAAGGCAAGCAGAACTATTGGGAGCATTACATTATAAAAGGACATTTGCCTTCTGCAAATAATGAAATAGCAATAAATGATATGCTTTCCAAGCGCATTAAACTTGACATTGGTGATAAAGCCGGAGTATTCACTGATAAAGTTTTTGACGAACATTATGAGGAAAAAACTATAAAAGGAATAATTAAAAATCCTTATTTTTTCCCGGATTTCTGTATGCTGAATAATAATGAATGTATGACGCATTATGGTTATAGAGAAAGAGATTTGTATTTCGTCTTTGGTGTGGATATGCAAACTCCTTTAGTCGCTTATTCTTTTTCAGATAACAATGAAAATGCTTGGATTGATGTAAAGGATTGGCTTAACAAAACATATAAAAAAACATTGTATGAATATTCTGTTTTGTTTTTTATAATTTCGCTAATTGCTAATTTAATTGCTTTGTTCTGTATTAACAAAGCAACCTCATTCAGGCAACGCTGTAATAAACTGATTATGCTTGGCAAAAATAGAAAAGAAGTGCTTGCAGAAAAATTCAACCATTACGTTTTTTTTATTTGCTTATGTCTGTTAATTTCTCTGTTAATTTCTCCGTGGCAGAATTGGCATTTATTTATCGTAAATGTAATTGCTGCCATTGCAGCTGTTTCTATAAATATCTTATTTGGTAAAAAAATATGAGCATTCTTGAACTTGAAAATGTAAATCTTATTATAAATAACGATAAAAGTAAACCACTGCTTGAAAATATAAATTTAAAGGCAGAACCAGGTGATGTAATATTAATAACTGGCACTAACGGTATAGGAAAATCAACTTTGTTCAAATCATTGGTTGATTTTAATGGGTATCCTAAGCAGGATAAATATGCAAGAATTGATGGAAAATATATTCTTGATGGTGATGGCTCAGAAGAAAAAAAGGATTTAAACTGCAGGATAATAAATATTCATCAAGAAACTAATACTATATGGTGGGGTTATTTTTACTTTGGAAAAAGTCTGCTCAAAGCTGTTCCGCCAAGTATAAAAGGAAACAAAGAAAGAAAAAAGTATTTAGATAACTGGATTAATAAATATAAGCCGTTTACTGACGAAGACAAAGAAGAAAAGTTGCTTGAAAAAAGCATATTGGAACTTAGCGGCGGACGAGATAAATATTTATCTGTCCTTGAAGGCCTTGTAAGATGTGATGATCCTGAAATAAAACTTGTGCTTATAGACGAGCCTACAAATAATTTGGATCATATCCATATAAAGCATCTTTCCGACCTTATACAGAGAATAAGGCATTTACGTCCAGAACTTGCATTTATAATAATAAGCCATTGCCGGGTTTGGCCATACATAACAAAAACCTATGAAATAAAAAAAACAGATGAAAAAAGCAATAACACACTGATAGAGGTTGATAATGAATGTCATAACTGTTTTGGCAATGCAGACGAAGACGGCTATTACAATCCCAGCATGAATCCGTCTAAGTAATTTGTATAAAAAATGTTTTTGGAGGTTTAGTCTGATGAAAATACGTAAAGCTTATATAAATATGATAATATTAGGTTTGGTTTTAATGTTAGGGGCATGTGGTCTCTCATGTGAAAGAGCCTTTAAACAATATTTTGAATCTGTTGAAAAGAGCAAATTGTCTCACGTTACAAGTGAAATGCGTGACCTTAAGGATGCTCTAGATGACTATATATTAACAAAAGGCAAACCAGATTCTGATCTGGGCTATGGCCCTACTCTTACCATTTTAAACGTTAAACATTCCAATGCATGTATTCATTGGGGAAAATATAGAATATATGCTATGCTTTCAAATAATTTTGGCGGATGGTGGATACAAGTGGATTCTGATAAATATGGCGACAACGTAATAAGATGGCAGGCTGATGGCAGCAAAACGTGCAAGAGCAGCGGTGATTTTGCCTTCCTATGCAACCAGCTTAAGGCTGACGGTTTAGCTAACTAAATTTACTGTTTTAATTCTGATAGTGGTTTTCACCCAAAGTTCGCCCAGAATTTAAATCAGGTTTTCCTGATAAAAGTTTACTTTTAAATTTTGCCTGTTAAGCCTGAATTATTCTGGGCAATCCTTTCAGGCCTTTCTGCGGTCTGTTCCTGTTGTCGTCTGTTTGTTTTTAAGTCAGGAATCCCATTCCCCTGGCGAGAGCATAGACAAAGACCTGATGGACATAACCTTTGACAGGGAAAAAATAAAGAAAGGCAGTCCTGAAACAATAGCGGAGTTCGCGGAATATCTGCTGCCGAGGGCATAGCAAAGAAGCCAGACAGAACAAAAAAAGACCGGTTTTCCACCGGTCTTCTTTTTTGTTTTACAACTGCTTTTGCAGCTGGTTTATTTAACTCCGTTCATCCATTTATTAATCCTGGGTGTCAGCAGCAGCAGCAGTACTGCAGAGACAGCGGCTGTGGCTGTGGGTATTGTGAAGAATACGGAGTGGTTCATTTCCTTGTAATTGCCGGCGAAGAATCCGCCAATGAAGTTTGCAGCGCATGAAGAGAGGAACCATATTCCCATCATGAGCGAGGTAAACTGGGCAGGCGCAAGTTTGGTAATTAAGGAAAGACCTATCGGTGACAGGCAGAGTTCACCCATTGTATGGAACATATAAGCGAATATCAGCCAGAATATGCCTACCTTGTTTATATTGCCGTCAGCATCCGGAGCGGCAAGTGCGGCTGCCGCTATCATTACAACGAATCCTATGGCAAGCATTCCAAGGCCCATTGCGAATTTTATGGGAGCGCTCGGTTCTTTGTTCATGTCTTTCAGCTTAAGCCACATTGAAGAGAAAAGAGGGGCTAACAGAACTATCAGAAGCGGGTTCACTGCCTGGAAATAGCTTGTTGGCATTTCCCAGCTCCAGCTTCCAAGACTTATAACGCGATTTGTCTCTTCTTCGGCAAAGAATGTCAGGGAGCTGCCTGCCTGTTCAAAGGCCGCCCAGAAGAATATGCAGAAGAATGTCATTATAAAAATAACGGCTATTCTCTGTTTTTCTACTGTCGTAAGAGTTGAAGGGCCTTTAAGCATTGAGTGAATTCCATAACCTATGGCTGCTACGCCGAGAATGGCATATACCCATGCAGGTATGGCTTCCTTTATGTGATAGCCGCTGAACTGCATTGCGCAAAGTACCAGAAATATCAAAAGAGCAGTTACCATTCCAACAGGCATTCCAAAATTATATGATGGCTTTGCAGGTTTTTTGCAGTTATCGCCAAGCAGTTTTTCCTGCTGTATCAGATACCATGCAAGGCCTATAAGCATTCCGACGCCGGCGCAGATAAAGCCATAATTGAATCCGATTTTTTCTCCGATAGTGCCGCAGACAAGCGGGGAAAAGAATGCTCCGATATTTATGCCCATATAGAATATTGTGAAACCGGCATCCCGGAGAGCATTCTGTTCAGGAGTGTATAATGTTCCGACAATTGTTGATATATTAGGCTTGAAGAAGCCATTGCCGATTATGATAAGTATCAGTGCCGTAAAGAATATCGGCAGATGGGTTGAAGCCATGCAGAATTCACCAATTGCCATAAGCAGACCGCCTATGAGAATTGCTTTTCTCTGTCCGAGATATCTGTCGGCTATGTATCCGCCGAGAAGTGGTGTAAGGTATACCATTCCGGTGTACCATCCGTATATATGGCTTGCCTGTTCCTGCGAGAACTGAAGAACCTTCCACATATAAAGCACGAGAAGGGCTCTCATGCCATAATATGAAAAACGTTCCCACATTTCCACGAAGAACAAAAGAAAAAGACCCTTTGGCTGATTCTCTGTAAGTTTCATAATGCTCCTTTGAGTGTACTGGGATAAAAAATCTACGTCTGAATTAATTATAGTATTTAAACCCTTGCTGTATGTGAATTTTTTATATGAGTCTGTATTTTGCACGAAATGATGCTGATTATGAATATTACGGCGGGAAAGTTAAAAAATGATAAGATTTAGCTGATATGCTGGTGCTTGTTATTTTAGGCATTGTTTTTCTGCTCACGGCAATACGGCGCATAGGCCGCGTCAGTATGCCGGTATGGGCTGTTATGACCGGAGGAGCTGCTGCGTCCATACTTTGTGGTGGCATTTCCCTGCATGACGCATTCAGGGCTGTGGATTTTGAGGTTATCATTTTTCTGTTTGGCATGTTCTGCGCCGGGCAGGTGCTTGAACTTAGCGGATGGCTGGCCAGGGCACAGTACCGTATCTTCCGGCGTGCAAGAACAAAAGAAACACTGCTTATAAGTCTGGTTTTCTTCATGGGTATGGCTTCCGCAGTATTTATGAATGATACTATAGCTGTTATAGGAACGCCTGTTGCTCTTCTTATGGCGAGGAAATACGGAATAAAAGCAAAGGAACTTATGCTTGCGCTTGCGTTTGCTGTTACCGTAGGCAGTGCTGCAAGTCCTATAGGCAATCCGCAGAATCTTCTTGTTGCAGTCAAAAGCGGAATGACCTCACCTTTCGCAGATTTTATAAGGTATCTTTTTATTCCTACTGTAATAAATCTTGCACTGGTATGTGTTGTAATAAAAATTTTTTATCCGGGAGATTTTACGCGTTGTCCTATACGGCATCACCCTGAGCGCGTCAAAGATCCTCATCTCGCAATGATAGCCAAATTTACCATAGGTACGGTTCTGGCAGCTATACTTGTAAAGATTGTATGTGTTTCTGTTTTCCCGTCCTTTGATTTCAGTCTGGTATGGATTGCCGTAGCGGCGGCTCTGCCAGGACTGCTGTTCAGTCCGAGAAGATTTGAAATAATAAAAAGCGTTGACTGGCGTACACTCGCTTTTTTCGTAGGAATGTTTGTTCTTATGCAGGCAGTATGGAATACCGGCTTTTTTCAGCAGCTGATTGCCGGAAGCAGAATCGATATCTCGTCAGTGGGAACAATAACCGCTATAAGTGTTATATTTAGCCAGTTTGTTTCCAATGTTCCTTTGACGGCACTTTATATACCTCTTCTTAAGGAGGCCGGTGCCGGAGTAACATCATATGTGGCTCTTGCCGCGTCTGCTACAGTAGCCGGAAACCTTTTTATACTCGGTGCGGCGAGCAATATTATTATAGTGCAGGCAGCGGAACGGCGCGGGGAAGGCAGCATAAGCGTATGGGAATTTACAAAAGTCGGACTGCCGCTTACCATAGCCAATTCCCTGGTTTATCTTTACTTTCTGACAGTGTGAAATATTGAAAACAGAAATAATTTCCGTCGGGAAGACAGGAATTTTCATGGTATACACTTGACAACCCTGATGGAACAGTGATAGAATAATTAAGTCGCCTTTAAGGCGGCACGGTTCTTTATCAGGAAGCAAAAAACATTCCCGGCCCTCTGTGGAACACAAAAGGTGTTGACAGGGCCCGGAAGATTCTGATAGAATATAAAAGTCGCCTTTCGTGGCGGCAGTTCTTTAAAGGCATTGGAAGACAGGCACAAAAGTCACGGCACCGGAAATAAGGTGCTTGACATGGAGCCTGAAACAGTGCTAAGATATAAGGGTAGTTGAAAACAGAAACTGAACCGGAATGGAAGTTCCGGCAAAACGGAAACCAACTGGGCGCACGTGCAGAATGGCGTACGCC
>Ga0265299_10000089_pt1 | contig 128271 bp, 122 predicted proteins | sample AusTroGonzalo_MG_4_FD_193485 | JGI IMG/M metagenome (GOLD analysis project Ga0265299, IMG submission 193485) | Bovine rumen microbial communities from tropical cattle in Woodstock, Queensland, Australia - Gonzalo_02 | ecosystem: Host-associated > Mammals > Digestive system > Stomach > Rumen ... | reverse complement strand
GTCATATAGTCATATGCACCCACAGCCGCCAATGTTGGATAACTGTTTGCACGTGTGGATGATGCCTTGGCCTCGTACATTTTTACCTGTTCATTTAATATTTCCCATTGTGGCGAAGATGATAATTTCTTTTCATCCATGGCTGAAAATTCTTGTGGAAATTCATCTGTTAAATTTAACTCTTCATCCAAATCCAAGCCTGCAAAAATTTTTAACATTCTGTGCGCAGTATCACGATTGAATTCAGCATCAGACAAATTGATTTCTTTGGACGCGATATCTGTTTCGATTTTAACCAAATTACCGCGATTTGCACGTCCCGTGGCCGTCAATTTAGATTTTGATACTTTCGCGTTATCCAAATCTTTTTTAGCCAGTTTTACAATTTCATCGGTCATTTTTGCAGTCCAATATAAATCAGCCGCACTGTATGATACCTCGCGACGGGTTAATTCTTGACTGGTTTTAGACATATTTATCGCACTGCGCGCACTGTCCACGGCATTACCGATTTTACCAAAAGTGTAAATTGGTTGAACAATAGACACACCCGCCATAAACATATTATCAGGAATTTGTATATTCGACACATCTGTGTTCATAGCCTGGGCCAACATTCCACCCAATTCTGGTGGCAACCTGATACCTTGGTCACTGGTTGGGTGTTCAACATCAACCATATTCATATAGGATGCATTTGCATTTATATTTACCCAACGATTTGCATTAACAGAATCTAGTGAAGCCTGGGCCTTTTTAACATTTGCCTCGGCCTTTTTGACATCGTTTGATTCCGCGATAATACGTGTAACCGCATCATTTAACGATAAATCCATACCAAATAATGGATTTGCAACCATCGCGCCACAAACAATAGCGAAAAACAATTTACATTTACGCATTTTGATCCTCCACACGTTGTAAAATTTTATTCATGTACGTTATGCATTCTGTTAATTTTTTTTCTTCTGCACTGGATAACCCACAGAAAAAAGATTCAATAGTTTTCAACACTGCATCTTTGAATTGATTGGCTGTTTTTTGTCCGCGCGCCGTCAAAGAATACCAAGTATTACGACGATCTTGTTCATCCACAGTACGGGTGACCAACCCTTCGGTTTCCAATTTTCTAAACATTATACACAGATTTGGGGTTGGCGTACATTGACGATGCGCAATTTCTTTTAATTTAGATTTACCACACACCAGCAAATCACATAATATCATTAATTGTTGGCGACTGTATCCAACGGTTTGCGACGGGTATTGCTGGACACGCGCCAACAAACGTTCCAAAATCATACCATTTTCTTCGATCAAAGATATATATTCTTTTTTGGACATATTCTTACCTTTCAAAAATCATTAAAAACTTTAATGATTATATATATAAACTTTTTTTTTGCAAGTAATTTTTATGAAAAAATTTTTTATTTTTTTCTTGCCATATAAAAAGTATAAAAAACCAAACAATATTGACTTTTTATAAAACATAATGTATTGTAAATGGCATAAAAAGTTTTGGTCCCATCGTCTAGCGGTCCAGGACATCGGATTCTCATTCCGGTAACATGGGTTCGATTCCCATTGGGACTGCCAAAATAATAAAATCACCCGTTTGGGTGATTTTTTTGTACATTTACAACCTGTTAAATTATTTTTCTAAACTATTTATGTGCGATATTAATTTTATATTATGCACTTTTGCAAGTTCTGCAAAAACCATATCCATCGCATCTATTCCGTCATCGCACATTATGTTTGGTGTATAGCCGTGTAATTCAAAATTTTTATATTCCAAAATACGATAGTTCATACCAACATGTATGTTTATATTACTGTGTGGCAGAAAACCATGTCCCATATTACCATAAACTTCCATTCCAGCAGAATTATCCCCTACAACTGTAACCATAGGATGATGGAGCATACGCAATAAAAACATTTCTGCACTGGAACCTGTGTGTTCATCGGTCAAAATAAATATAGGTTTCATATAAGCGTGATTTTTATCAACCTTGAAATATTTGCCTTTTATCCATAACTGCAATTTTTCTGATTTCGGCAAATTTTTCCATTTGGCATTAGGCGAAGTCTCTTGTTGCAGTTTTTGTGCTTCTGGTGTGGTTCGCACATATGTCTTTTTCACACTATCTATGGGCGCCCCGCATAAAAACTGGGCGAATTTATCAGAATAAAAACTGTTACCACCACTATTACCGCGCAAATCAATAATTAATGCATTTGATTTTGGCAGTTCTTCATTTTGAAACTTGATAATTGCGTCGCGAAATTCATCATCTTTCAGCATTGCGTTAAACCCAATGATTGCTATATTATCATTACGTAATTTATGTTTGATTGCCGATCGACCAGCAAAGTTTTTTCCAACATTTTTATGTTTCCTTTCAGATTTTGTCTTTGCATGAACATGGTTAAAATCAATAGAAATATGATTATCCGGAATCATCCCGATTACTATTTCAAGAGATTCAAACAATTCAGCAGCAGTCATATCGTGTGCAGATTGATATATTTTTGTTAAACGATTTAAAACCTTTCTTTTAGTAATATTGTTATGAACGGGCCAACCAGCATAAGCACGTATCAAATAACGAGCCAACACAGAAACATCATGTTGAACATCATCTGCACTTAATTTTCTGTCTGGATCTTGTTTTTTTGATAATGCGCCATGAATGTCATCCAGGCTGGAATCTTTTAATAATTCATTTTCTAATGTTTTGATAGATTTTATTTTAAACATCACGATATCCTGTTTTTATTTTTCTAAAATCTTTTCCAGGATATACACATGCATCCATTCTTTATCGACTATTGCGGCATCATGTTTTATACCAACAATGTTATATCCGTGTTTCAACAGATTATTTAAAGAACGAATGTTTTTATGAAAAACTTCGGCATACAGTTTATGAACACCATTTTCGCGCGCCCATTTTTCAACAATCATTTTAAGTTTTCCACCGAGTCCTTGAGATGTATATTTATCCAAGATTACACTGCCGGTTTCGCCTGTTAAACCGCGAAATTTTGGGTTTTCTGGTGCAATTTTTATAATTGTAGATTCACCAACCAAGTTATCCCCATCAAACGCGCCAACAAACAAATTATTCGGGCTGTCATACATTTTTATAGATGATTCTTTGTTCTTTTTGGGCTGGCCCAAATATTGACTTGTGTATTTTGCACCTGGGTCACGAACAAATTTATCAAAGAATTTCATCATCGCATCATAATCTGTTCCACGAATACGACGGATAGTGACAACTTTACCATTTTTTAATTTGAATTTGATAGCGCGATTCATTTAAAAGCTCCTTTCTGTATTCAAATTTTTATTATAAAATGCTCAACAGTTTATTTATATTCTGTTCAGGTGATTTTTTAGATTTTATATCATCACAAATAGCGTCCAAGAAATTTATAACCGATAAAAACTTTTGACGTTCCCATAAATACGGGTCACCATTATCACCATAACCAGCTAATAACTCTTTTGCGTCATCGCCATAGTAATAATGCATATCTCGTGCTGGTTCTGAAAAATGTGCTGCGCCAAAATCCAATAATCCCGTAATTTTATTTGTTTTTTTATCAAACATCATATTTCCAAAATGCATATCTGCATGAACCAAGACCAATTCAACCGGATAATGTGTTGATAAATATTCATATCTTTCATAAATCGCGTTTATTTTTGCTATATCTTCTGGACTAAAACATTTCTTTACTTCATCTGTAAAAAACTCATTAAACATAGCGATATTTTGTTTATAATCACCCACGAATAACAATTTCTTGTCATCATTGACTTTAACAGAATGTAATTCACGCATAATTTTACCAACCTGACGTAAAATATCTGCTTTGGTTTCTTCATTAAAACTGTTGTGTAATTCCTGGGAATATGTGATACCTGGCAACAAAGTTTCACCAAAAACCCAACGACCATTATTTATACGACCATCATATAAAATTTTTGGAATATCAAAGGACAATTTTTGATTTATTCGTTTCAAAAGATAAATTTCACGTTCTGTGTCTTTTAGCGCTTTTTCGCTGGAATCTGTGATTTTAAAAACAATATTTTTGTTTACCAAGCATGCCGCAGCCAATTTGCCACCACCAATAACAGAAAAATCTTGAATAGACAATTCTGGAAATGTTTCTTTAATAATATTCAAACAATCTTGTTCTTTTGACATGTTTCACAGCTTTTTTGTCATGTAAATAGTAAGTCCATCGTCATATTTTATATTGGTATAATTTTCTAAATGGTCGTCTCCTTGCCATAAACCAGAACCGTCCGGAATAAATCCATGTTTAACGTATATTCTGAACGCAGAACCATAATTACTATTAACCCCTACACTTAAATACACAGTATCCGAATATTTTTTCGATATGTCTTCGGCAACTTGCACCAATATATTACCAATTCCATGTTTATGGAATTTTTTAAGCACCCGCAAATCAATTAGTTCTGGCCAACCCCTATTACCAAAAGGTCCCCATTTTGCATCTGGATAAACATTGAAATATCCAGCAACATTGCCCTTGTATTCAGCAACCAATGCGACACATTTTCCGTCTGCTACGTCTTTCAGTCTACGTAAATATCTTTCTGGTTTTTTATCTGTTAAACCCTCCAACTGTTCTTCATGTGCAATTTTTTCTGCATCAGATTCTACTAAATCTCTAACCAATATATCATTTTCATTATAATAAATCATGTTTATGACCCCGTTATTTCTATAAATCATTATACCATAAAATTGGCAAAAATGTTTTTATTTCTTTACAAAATTGTAAATATATCCTGCCAAAAATATAAACACCGCGTAAAGCGGTGTTTGTTCGTTTTTGTTCAACACAATTAATAGATTAACTAATAAATTCTGCCAGTTCTAATGCAATTTCAAAATGCGCAGCATCGTGTTGGGTGCCGGCGACCTGGCCACGGAAAGCATGTCTATCATCCCATTCGGGTGCGTCCAATAAATCGCCACTGGTAAAGAACACATACAAATCCAGCCCACGAAAATCACACATTGCCTGAACAGCGGCACTTTCCATTTCGACACTGATGCATCCGGCCGCTTTGCGTTTTTCAAAATTACCACGTGTTTCACGATAAAAAGAATCTGTGGTCCATGTTTTGCCAACCACAAATGGTAATTTGCTTTGTTTCATAAAATCGCTTACTTTTTCAAAATTACGAATTTCAACCCAATCACTTGCAGGCATATAATGGTAAGAAGTGCCTTCGTCGCGCCATGCTGCGTTTGGTACCATTACTTTGCCACGTGCGATTTCTTTGTTTAAGCATCCGGCGCCACCAAACAGAACATACTTTTGGGTTTTTATCACCCCAAAAGAATCTTCAATCGAAGCAACACATGCCGGCGCACCAACATAAGTTTTGAAAAATGCAAATTTTTTCCCATTTCGTTCAATCAACCATACGGGTGTAAAACCTGTTGCAAAATGCAGTTCGCCAATTTGTTTTGGTTTAAAGGTTGATAATACATATTCTTCTATTTTATAAGAAAAAGTCACAATACACGCATCAACAACCACAGCATCCGTACTGGGTGGCGGATTTATAATTGCAGACTGAACATTATCAAAAGCATCCGTTATCATTTTTATCTCCTTTTTTTGATTATATCATAAAATTTGAATAAATATTTTAATTTCTTTACAAAAACGATTTAGACTATCGGCCTTTTGGACCATACATTTTATTAAAATGCTGTGCCCTGGCACATTGTATTGTATTTATTATCTGGGGCAATTGCCGTATGTTACATTTTTTGATTATATATTTTAAATCATTGCCGTTGTTATCATAACGAACATTTGTGATAAAAAAATTACCTTTGGCCGATGAACGATCATAAGAAAGGAAACAAAATTCACGCAAACCTGTTTTAACAATAAAATCCTGGTCGGTTGGATAACCAATTACCGAATTATCATTTAGATTATTACTTTTATAAAATTCACCGAGTTTTTTCAAAGTGTGCGTCCGTTGTTCGGCATATCTATGACGCTGTTCCGCCATGTATTGTCGTGAATTGAGCGATTTATCATCAGCAACCGTTTTTATATATTTAACAGGGATGCCTTGGTCTATACAAAAAACAGGTTTAAAATGACATTCATGTTTATCTGTGGATCCTTGGGCACCATATGGCAAATCATTATCCAGCACAGTTAATACCGTGTTATCATGATTACCCGTCACAAAAAAATCATCAATTACAGAAAACAGAGCCCCCCACGATGCAACACTATTCAATTCATTCAATGATATATATACTTCGCTCAATTTTATTCCGTAACGTATTTCAAACATATCTTTGGCATGCGCATTTTCCATTTTAGGTTCATTCCATATATATTCATGTGTGCATTTAAACGAAACACCACCAAATGTAAAAAATGGGAATTCATCAAAAACCATTTTTATATCTGGGGACGTATCACAATCATCTATATGTATTTGTGGGATTTCAGGCACAGGATAAATATTATGTCCCCAAAAACACGAATTTCCCAATTGCAAATCACCCGCCAATGTTTTGCGATAATATTCAGGAATCAAAGGCAACCAATAACTCATCAATTTGCCAAATTTAAAATGTCGCATTAAATAGTTTTGTAATGGGAAAGACTTTTTTAACTCTGTTAAATTATCTTTTAAATATTGGTCGGGTTCAACACCTGTTTTATTCGCGATAACTTCTGGTGACGATGATTTATCAAACATATTGCATACCCATTAATATTTTATTCCCCTGCCCCCAACACCTGTAATCTAATGTACAATACAAATTTATAAAAATCAATTGTATTCAAAAAAACACCACCCAAAAGGGTGGCATTATTTATTTTGTTACTGTGTCGGCAATTTTTTGAGCGGCCAAATTTTCAACCAATGATTTTTCAGCCATTTTTTCCAATCGTGTTGGATTATCAAATAATTCCGTTAATGTGGATGCCAACCATTTTTCTGTAAATTTAGATTGCTCAATCGCAAATCCACCACCCAGTTTTGCAAATGATGCCGCGTTTGCCGCCTGGTCTGGGTTAATATTTAACGGCACCAAAATTGCCGGCCGACCAACCGTTTCCAATTCTATTACTGTACTGGCACCACTGCGCCCGATAACCAAATCTGCATCGGCGATTGCGGTTGCCATATCACGAATAAACGATAACACATTCGCATGAATTTTGTGCTCTGCATAAAAACGCTGTAATTTTTCAACATTTTCTGGGCGGGTTTGATGAGTTACGAAAATCTTTTTGTTTTTCATTGACGCAATCGCATTTGGCACAACTTCGTCTAGTATTTGTGCACCCAACGATCCACCGGTCACCAACAAATGCCCAGCCTTTGGAATTTTTTTACCTGCAACCGCAAAAAAATCGCTACGCACCGGCAATCCCGTATAAACAACCCGCGCCTTTGCCTGGGCCGGCATACCAGATACAGTTGGGAAACTGGTCATCAAAGTTTCAACCCAGCGCATACTAAATTTATTAGCACGTCCAATCGCCGCATTTTGTTCATGCAAATATGTCGGTATTTTCCATACATGCGCAGCAAACACAACTGGCACGGATGCATACCCACCAAACGCAACAACGCGTTCTGGACGGCAAAAAACAAAACGTAATATCAGCGCCAGCGCCGACATACCAATTTTGAATAATGCGTACATTTGTTTTAATTTACTTTTTGCACCAACCCCAGATGCCCATATATGCACAATTTTTGATTTCTTAGGGGCAGAATCATGTACCATCTTGTCAGTGCGCCCATCACAAGAAATAGTTATTTTATGACCACGCGATGCTAATTCTGTTGCCACCGCCATCGCTGGAAATACATGTCCGCCTGTACCACCTGTTGCAATCCATATTTTCATTTATCAGCCCCTTTTATTTCCATTTATCTTCACGAATTAATGCCAATGTTAATCCAAACAGTAAACAAAACCCTAAAAATGAACTGCCCCCGAATGAAATAAATGGCAATGTCATTCCTTTTGGCGGCATTATGTGTAATGTTGTCGCCAGATTCATACAAACCTGGACAGAAAATAATGCCGTGGTCCCTGTTATAACATACAGCACAAATTTATCACGGGCCGCCGTTGCCGAATTAATTAAACGTTTAATAACTAATATAAACAGGAATAATAATGCGCATCCAGCCAACGCACCAAAATCTTCGACCAATGCCGCATATACAAAATCGTTTTCGGCCATCGGCAAATTTTCCGCAGCAAAAGCCTCGTCACCCATACCAAAAAAACCACCTTGGCGAATTGCGTTTACAGCATATCCAACCTGGCTGAGTGGATCCAATGGTTTAAAGAAATCCATAATTCGTTCATGAACGTGATGCCAGAATAAAAATGCACCGATACCGCCACCAACCAAAACACCGCCAAATATCACAAGAATTTTTTTAGGTAACCCAGCAACAAACAACATTATTCCCAACACCAAGAAATACAACAATGATGTTCCAACGTCTGGTTGTTTAAACATTATCCCCAACACAACACAAAATGTTAACGCATATGGCCACCAAGAAGACCAATTAAAACGCCATGCTTCTTTATTCAAAAAGATATTATCGCCATATTTATTTTTCATACGTGTTAAAAACCAAGCGGTCATTATTACAAATCCTGGTTTCATAATATCCGATGGCATTAACTTTACACCACCCATTACAACCCAACGCGCAGAACCATTAACAACCTGGGGATGAATAAACGTGAATAATAACAATGGTATGCAAATTAATACATTTAACCATGCAATCCTGAGCACCCATTTTTTATTAAACATACTGGTCACAAATAACGTACCCAGACCAATTATATAAAACGGAAACATTTTCACAAAAAAGTGATACCACGGCAATGCACCATGAATACGTATAGAATTGGCACTCCCCGTAGAAATAGCAGCAATCATACCAACAAATATCATTATACCGACATATAACAACAACCATCTGTCTGTACCAAAATACCAATCGGTCAGTTGACTGTCATCTGTATGCTTAAAAGTATCTTGAATACCCGCCATAATATTTCACCCTTTATGCGAATTTTAATAAAACCAAGGCAATACCAGAAAACAAGATTGACATTATGAAAAATCTTTCAACTATCTTGGTTTCAGCCCAACCTAATTCTTCAAAATGATGGTGTAATGGTGCGCGTAAAAATATACGCTTGCCGGTACCGGTTATTTTTCTGGTGATTTTAAAGAACATTGTTTGCATAAATGAAGATAGTAAAATCAAAACCATCATACCAGCAGCAATTCCCATAATAATTTCAGATTTTAATAACATCGCAACCGTTCCCATAAAACCACCCAGTGCCAAAGAACCGACATCACCCATAAAAATTGATGCAGGTTTTGCATTATACCACAAAAATCCTAAAACAGCGCCAGCCATCGCCCCCAACGGTGCATACAGGCTGCTGGCTTCGGGTAAAAACACGACACTATCCATAAAACCTATTCTGGTTGCGCCATACAGTGCCACAACCAAAACAATCAATACTGGTAAATACAATTTTGATAACATTCCGTCCAAACCATCTGTGATATTTGTTGCATTGGCACTGCCGCAAATAACAAAATACCCAAATATATAATACAAAAATCCCAGCGTTATCGGCATCCCCCAGATTTCACCAATTCCCCATGAATTTAATGGCCATAAAATCGACGACCCAATCACAATAGACATATCAGGTACATATGGTGGCATTGTTCTGTTTATTAAATATACCAACACCACGACAAATAATGCCTCGGCCGCTAATCTAAAAGATGGGCTTAATCCATTTGCTGCTTTTTTTGATTGCGATGTTACTTTTTTATAATCATCAACAAACCCCAGCATTCCAAACATAATCAATGCCAGTAAAGCAATCCAACCCGCCTTGTTTACAAATGGCATAAATAAAATGGACGCAACCAGTACCGCGAACAAGATTAAAATTCCGCCCATTGTTGGTGTGCCCGCTTTGGCACGATGAGATTCAGGGACATTTTCACTGATTGGTTGACCTTTTTTTTGCAAAGCATGCATCCAGCGAATAAAACCGCGACCAAAAATCAACATTATTAAAAAAGCACATCCAAATGCCGCCGCGAATTGTGTCCATCCACTTGCAAAAAAATATGCGCCTTGTGCTAAAAAGTAATCTGTCAGCATAAAAAACTCCTTTGCCCTGTTACTGACATTTTACCATAAAATCTATGCAATACAAACTGATTTCCAGAAAAATTTAGATTAAAACACACCGCCAACTTGGGGGGCTGATTGTTTAATTGTTTCGCCGTCTACGGTTATAACGATAACCTCTGGCTCAGCCGGGGTATTTGGGCCTTGGTTTGCTTTGAAAGCCTCGGTAATAATAACACCATCTGGGTCACGTGTGGCGGCAACACCAGTTGCACGATTTACACGCACAAAGTGCAAACCATCTGGGACCGAAAACGGCTGATTTTTTTGATTTGCCAGCGCAACTGTCATAAAATCAGAAAATACGTGTGCGGCGGTATATGACCCGGTTCCTTTGCCCAGTGGACGCGGTGTATCGTACCCCAGGTACACGCCCGCAATCAAGTTTTTAGTAAACCCGATAAACCACGCATCTTTGACATCATTTGTTGTCCCGGTTTTGCCGGCAATTGTGTGACCTGGAACCATAGCCTGGCGCCCGGTACCACGTTCAACTGCGCCTTGTAATATAGAAATCAACTGGTATAAACTTTGTGGATCTGATAATGCAGGCCCCAAATCTTCGTCGTCCGGTGGTAATGCGCCATCGCGCCATTGTTCGATTTTTATACCGTCACCATTAATCGTACGACCATATCTGTCTTGGATATAATCAACCATACGTGGCTTTACCACATGACCACCATTTACAAACGCAGAATACCCAGACACCAAATTTTGTAATGTTGTTTCCCCAGACCCCAAAGCCATCGATAAATTAACATCATTCATACTTTCTGGATACACACCAAACCGTTTTGCCACATCAATTGCATCACGAACACCAATTTGTTCCACCAAACGCACAGTCGGTACATTACGCGATGTTTCCAATGCCAAACGTAATGGCACATCACCCAAGAACTTTTTATCATTATTTTCTGGTTTCCATTCTGTATACGCATCTTTCCATCCAACAATGGGTGCATCCAACAATATCGCCTCTGGGGACATACCCTTTTCCAGTGCAGATAAATATACAAAAGGCTTTATCGTACTGCCAATCTGGCGCATAGCCTGGGTTGCACGATTAAATGAACTTTGGGCAAAGCTGCGTCCACCCGACATAGCCAAAACGCGCCCAGTATAAGGATTCATAACAATAATCGCACCTTGTAATTTTTCATCCCCACTGCGCCCGGCATTATATGTATCCAGTGTTTTATTTAACGCATTACTGGCCGCACGTTGTAATTCAGGAACAATTGTTGTTTTGATATACAAACCTTGGTTATATAAATCTTCGCGACCGATTGTTTCCAGTAATTGACGACGGACTTCTTCGGCAAAATATTGGAAAGTATCCTCCATCTGGGCGGTGAATCCACTGTTTATATTTAATTCTTCGGCGGCGGCGGCATCTGCCTGGTCTTTTGTAATAAACCCTTCGTCCAACATACGACGTAAAACATAGTTACGACGTTCTATGGCCTTGTCCCTGTTATTTGGTGCCTTGGGCAAAGATGCCAAAAACGCACATTCAGACAACGTTAAATCTTTGACGGGCTTGTTAAAATACATCAACGCAGCCGACCCAACACCATATGCACGTGCGCCCAGGAATATTTGATTTAAATACAATGTCATAATATGTTGCTTGGAAAACGAACGTTCCAAACGCAGTGCCAATATCGCCTCTTTGACCTTGCGCGAAATGGTACGGTCAGATGACAGGAAAAAATTCTTGGCAACCTGTTGAGTTATTGTCGATGCACCAGAAAACTTGGTATTAAATCCCAAGGTATGCATAACATTGTTCATTGTAGCACGCAAAATACCCTGGACATCAATGCCGGGATGCGTCCAAAAGTTTTGATCTTCGGCCGCGACAAAGGCATTAACCAATTGTGGTGGCATATCAGCAAAATCGATAAAAACCCTGCGTTCTTGGGCATATTCAATCAACAAACTGCCATCTGCGGCGTACAACCTGGTTGCGACCGGTGGCGCATATGTTGCCAATTTTTTATAATCAGGCAAATCATTACCATAAATAAATACCAATGCCGCCAATGCAGCAATCAACGCAGTACAGCACCAAAATATAATATTCAAGAAAATTTTAAAAATTTTTTTAAATCTCATAAGATTAATTATATTATAAGTTTTTGTAATTTGCAATTTTTTAATTCCGCCCCACAGGGGCGGGGGACCAACGGAGTTGGTGGAGGGGGTTACAACGTATCCAATACAGATTTAATCAAATACAAAACACCAGACATATCACGTTTTACATCAATATCATAAATTCTCAACACATATATCCCCAATGCCTGCATATATTCATCACGTGCATTATCGTATTCAACTTTTTCATCATGTGTCCAACCATCAACCTCAATTACAAGATTTTTTTCTGGGCAATAAAAATCGGCAATATAATTCCCAATAGGTTTTTGTTTTGTAAATTTGACCCCCAGTTTACATTGTTTCAACTCGTTCCACAGCAAAGCCTCGGACAAATTACCTGCGCGACGGTTGGCACGTGCAAAAGACGTTAAATTATTATTGTATTTATGCATGAATTATAAAATATCATACAAAATGTATTATGCAAATGTTTTTACCCTCCCCACCGCTTCGCGGTCCCCCCCTCCATAGGAGGGGAATTTAAGGGTGGGCTTTGCAGTTTCACATCCACAAAGGGGAATTTAGGTGTAGTTTTGTGTGGGGAATTAAAAAGAAAATAAAAACGCCGTTCGGCGTTTTTTTATAATTCAATATGGTTGTTGGTTGCGACCAATTCTGTACCCATGGTGATTTTTCCACCAGCCTCGCGTACAATCAATTCACCGGCCGCGATTTCTGCGAAATCCAATGGATCCGATACAAATGCGTCCAATTTGCCAGACGCAACCCCGGCCAAATCCAGTGCCGGGCAGCCACTCATCCGGACATCACCGAATCTTTTAGAATTGTCATTTGTGTTATATGCAATCATAGATTCCGCAACATCTGCGATTTGCGACACACGAATTTTTGTAGAATGTAATACAGAAAACATACATGCACCGGCGCCGGCCTCGGCATAATATAATTTATCCAAAATTGGCGCATATATCAGTGCGATTTTGGTTTCGCCGTTTGAACGTAATGCCAAAGATATAGCAAAATTCGGGTTGGCACGCACAAAATTTGCCGCCCCCGATATTGCCAATACGAATTCGTCACGACCGTCACCATCGCGTGACATATTGGGTGTTAATAACCCGGCCGATGGACGAACCAACAATAAATCATTTAAAATGCTTTCTTCGATACGGGTGGTTGCCTTGGTTACAAAATCACGGGCCGAACGCAAAGATTGTTGCAGGTTTTCAACCTCGCCAAAATCGTGACGCAGGCCGGCCGCTGTTTTTTCCAGCGCAGCAAACATTTTATTTAATTCGGTAGATCCCTTGATAAGTAAATCCATTTTTTGTCCCCCTGGTCAAAAAAAGCGATTAAACTTAAAATTTAAAGCCAGCAAATTTGCTTTTGAAATCAGCGGCACGTTGACCCTTGGTATCAACATTACTGCGTTGACCGGTCCATGCAGGATGATTCAAGTTATCAGTTGATAAAACCAAGTCTTTTTTGACCGAAGAAAACATTTCCACAGTTTTACCATCAGTCATTGTGACGTTAATTTTGTGATATTCTGGATGAATTCCTTGTTTCATTGTTTTTACCTTTGTTTTATATATAAAGCCCAGAAATTATACATGGTATTTTTCGAAATGCAAGTTTTATTTAAAGTGCGATACGCAAAATTCAAAGTGCAAATAATGGGTGGAATTCCCCTGTGATGGTGATGGGGACCCTCCCCACCGCTTCGCGGTCCCCCCCTCCACAGGAGGGGAATTACCCAGCATGATATTCCCCTTCTTTATGAAAGAAGGGGTGGCACCGTCAGGTGACGGGGTAATTGTGCCTGAAACATATGATTGGTGATTTTATACTGATTATACCACTGCCCCACCAACTTCGTTGGTCCCCCCCCTTCGCCAGCGAAGGGGAATTACCAAGCATGACATTCCCCTTCTTTATGAAAGAAGGGGTGGCACCGTCAGGTGACGGGGTAATTGTGCCTAAAACATATGATTGGTGATTTTATACTGATTATACCACTGCCCCACCAACTACGTTGGTCCCCCCCTTCGCCAGCGAAGGGGAATTACCCAGCATGATATTCCCCTTCTTTATGAAAGAAGGGGTGGCACCGTCAGGTGACGGGGTAATTGTGCCTGAAACATATGATTGGTAATTTTATAATGATTATACCACTGCCCCACCAACTTCGTTGGTCCCCCCCTTCGCCAGCGAAGGGGAATCACCAAAATACATTGATTTTTTATTTGTCTTTGTTATTTTCTTTATTGATATGAAGTTGCCGAAAAATAAATCTTTGACTGAATTATCGCGTAATTTACGCAAGAACTCTACACTCGCAGAATCTGTGTTATGGAAATATCTGCAAAATAAAAAAGCATTTGGATTCAGGTTTCATCGTCAAAAAGTTATTGGAAATTACATAGTAGATTTTTATTGCCCAGGGTTAAAATTAGTCATAGAAATAGACGGCAGTTCCCATGATAATAAATATGAACATGATAAAAAACGTGATGAATATCTGCACAGTTTAGGGCTGACGGTATTACATATTGATAATTTTGATGTTTTGCATTGTATAGATAAAGGTTTGTTCGCTATCGATACATATATGAGATATAAAATAAATGAATTACATAAATAAACCCAATAACCCATTCCAAGGATATTCCCCTTCTTTCATAAAGAAGGGGAATTAAAAAAATGGGGGGATGACCCCCATTTTTATATCTGTATATTAATTTCCTGATATTTAACCCAGGAATTAATCTTCGGTTATGTCGATGCTGATGGTTTGGCCAAAGTCAGCAACCTTTTGTCCGCCGACATAACAATGGATTTTTGAACCGATATCATCCATCCATTCTTTGACCGCGTCATCTCCAGCATTTTCATACTGTGCCCTTTGTGTTGTGGCCATAATACCGTTTGCCAACAATGTTGTTGCGGCACCACCAAAAACACCAGCAGCAATATTTGCGGTCAAACGTTGCCCATTTGTACGTTCGGTTGTTTTGGTATCCACAACCTTTTGACATCTGTCTAACAATGTCTTCAAACTACGTTCCTCCGGATCGTATACACTTTGTTTTTTCCATTCGTTTACATTAGTGTATGTAGTATTGAAATACGTGTCTATTTTATTGGCAATTTTTGCTACACTATCACATTTAGTCACATTATTCGATACACTAACAATACTGCTCAGCTGCTTAACCGCAGTATCCGCGGCTGCATCAAACCAACCTATCACCTGATTTATATATCTTTTTTGAGCCACGTCCTCATTGGTGTTTCCTGTTATGGTGCTCAAACAATTTTGCCACTCTGTCTTTAGTGTATTCATACCTTCTTTCCACTCATACGTAGTTGTTATTACTGGACCGCCGAATGATATATCTGACACATCAACCATTTTTGTCGTCCGTGCGGCAGATACTGCGGTATCCTCGTATGTTTGTAACTGTTTTACTAATTCGGCGGTTGGAGCAGACTTTAATGTATTTAAAACATCTGTTGCTCTGTCGACATTTGTAATGCAAGTTTGGGCGTTAGTGCGTTGTCTATCGGTAACCGCATTATTTTTCTTTAACAATCCACCCAATGTTGCATTTGGGTTGTTTTGTATTGCGTTCATGCCAAAATATGACGCCAATGTGCCGGCCGTTCCCAGACCCAATGTTGTCCATAAACGGGCATTTTTATCACTTTGTGAACCACGACCCGCGGCGATTTGTGCATCATAGTTAACCTTTTTACTGATTGCATCCAATGTGTCGTTGGATACCCATGAACCACAAGTGAATGCATCGCCAACCGCGAAATATGCCCTGGTATCACCAGATGTACGGCCAGCAATTGTTGTTTTAGCTTTTTTGCCACCCGCGATACCCACACCGGCCAATTCATCCAAAACAAGTTCATCACCATTTAATAATTTTTGGATATCTTGGTCTTCGGAATGTAATGTTACCATTACACGACAGAATGAACCATACAAATCGTTGCTGGGGACGGAACCATTGGCACCCAAACCATATGTTTCATATTTATCACTAATCTTGTTATTATTTGCTAGCCTTGCCCAAACGAATGGTGGATTTGGATTTGCTGTGGAGCCCTGTTGCGACATACAAATACTTTGTTCTTTGGTCAACTTTGCCTTGTATACTGCCTGGGCATGAGATTCAACATTGGTCAAAACCTCTTTGAATATTGTTCCCACAGCCTGGTCTTCGATTGCCTTGGCAACTGAAACCTTGTACGGTGTTGTGCAATTGGCATTGCCACCTTCTGCGTAACCACAAACCTGGGGTTCTGTTGTACCATCGGCACATTGGCATAAATCTCTGCCATTGGCGTCCTTTTGTGCAACCATATTGTTGGTGTTAATATTATTTGTTGAACGCCATGCAGAACTGAGTGTGTTATTGTATGCGTTCTGCCATCCGCCAGTTACATCGGTCGTACCATCACGGATATCAGCTTTGGCAATTGCCAAACTTTCCGCACATGCGTCAGACGATGTGACCGTGGATGCACATAAACCTTGGATAATTGTGTAATCTAAAATTCCGCCAACTTGGTTCATAGATTGATTGAATGATGCGTTATCAGAGTTATATACATTCACAGTGACATCACTGCGGTTACGATAGCAATTTTGATAATCTTTGCCGCACATTGATGTTACGCAATTCGAAACAACGTTTTGACATTGTTTTTTCAACTGTTCAATTGCAACCGCGTTGTATGCAGTCGATAATTCAGCATTCAAAGCCGTAACAACAATTGGCTGTGTGGCAACACCACCTGTGTATCGCGGGAATAATTTACCAAACACACCACTGTTATCAAAATCGTATGTATAACCAGCATCAGTATCAACCGTGGCCATATAGATACAATTTTTATCCATATTTACGACACCTGCGCACCCAGATTTAATATCATTATATGTATTGGTACCGTTTATCGTATTTTGTGCATTTTCTATTCGCACAATAGGCATGTCGTTTACACTTTGCAAAGATGTCCCTTGGCCAAACACACGTGAATAGCATACCGCGCCAGAACCACCGCCACATGAACGGACCGCACATGATTTAAATGTGTCGATACATTTGTTTTTGGCATCTGTATCAAATTTTTGAATCATGGTGCTGACCTTTTCACCCAAAATATTTTTGTTGTTGCGGGTTGCGTATGCATCGTCAAAGATTTCTTCGACCAAATCTTGGGCATCTTCGCCCTTTAATTCAGCCTTGGTCGGCATACGTCCCAAGAATGTCATTTGGCAATATTTGTTTTCACCGATTGTGCTTTCGCATGCAGCGCGGAAGAACCGACGGACATCAGTCGCCGTTGTTGTACCGTACGATAATGTGCCATCATCATTACGGACCGTTACATTTAATGTGCCATTATCCGCATCTGTAACACTTTCCGCAGCATCAACTGTTGCAGTTGAAACACCATCAATACAACGATATGGATTTTTCGCACATGCATTCGCAAAACAGTTATCAACAACCTTGTAACATGTATTCACAGCATTTGCCGCCGCCAATGTTGCGCCTTCGTCAACCCATTGTCTTATGGCGCCGCCATCCATTGGTTTTAATTGATTGCCCACAGGTTTTACCGTTTGTTTGTCGCCAAATAATTGTTGGAAACCCTCCTTTTGGCAACGAGACAAAGTTGAATCACACATTGGTGCCTGCTTTTTAAATTCAGTATCGGTTGTGCATAATTCAAAATCTTCGCCACAGACGTTATCTTTGTTCAAACATCTTTTATATTTTTTAACACAATCTGCGGTTGATAATCTGTTGCGGGTCGCGGCACCGATAATATCCATCCCCATTACAGAACCATCAGTTGGGTATGTATAACGTGCAACCTCGCCCTCGATAATATTACCTTTGGAATCTTTTTTGACCGTTCCGTCGACATAGGATTTAACAGTGGATAATGCAGCCAGATTACTGGTCCCGAACAAATCATTTATCGCAGCAGAAGAGCATTGGTATAGGGTGCTGAAACATTCAGACATATGTCCATGGAATAAAACGTTTGTTGTGCATTCTTCAAATTCTGGGCCACAGGCACTTTCAGCCTTCATACAATCACGATAATTTTCAACACATTCGGTGTCACTCAACACAATTGTTCCGGTCGATGTCGACGTTGTGTCCGTCGTGGAAGATATCGTCCTGACCCCGGATATACTCGCCAATGATGGCAACCGACGTGATGCGGCACCCGTAATCACACCAACACGACTGTTCGTTGTTGCAGCACAAGCCGCACCAAACACGCACATTACCGCGATAAAACTAACAGAATTTTTGAAAAAATGCATCTCCATTCTCCTATACTTTCAATTTATTTTATCATATTTACGAAAAAAAGAAAAGCGAAAAGAATGGTTTGTTTGTATGTTTTTTGATTAACCCACCCCGCGACAAAAAGGAATTTATTCACAAATCACAAATTTTAAGAATTTTCCAGAATTTCACGTAATTCCAACATATCGTCTGGTAATGGGGCCTTGAACGTGACAACTTGGTGGGTTGTGGGGTGTTTGAATGACAAATATGACGCATGCAACATTTGGCCGTTGTGCGTTTTTAAAAATTCCAATAATTCTGGGTCACGCACACTGCCTAAACGGGTGGCGCCACGACCGTACACGGGGTCACATAAAACTGGGAATCCATGCGCCGACAAATGAACCCTGATTTGATGGGTACGACCGGTTAACAAATTGCACTTGAAATGCGAAATACCGAAACGCGACCATACATCCACCACAGTCACATCAGTTTGGGCCGGTTTACCCCCAGATTTTACCATTGTCATTTTTTGACGATTGCGTGATGAACGCGCAATATTGCCAGTTATCGTCGCACTTTCCCAATTTGGTACACCCCAAACAAAAGCATCGTATTTACGGGTTAAATCATGGTTCGAAAAAATCTTGACTAATTCGCGATATGCCGCATCTGATTTGGCAAACACCATGACCCCGGATGTGTCTTTGTCCAAACGATGGACAACACCGGGACGAATGTCACCACCCAATGACGACAAAGATGTATAGCAAAGTAAATTTTGAACCAATGTGCCTGTTTTATTCCCCGCAGAAGGATACATAACAACACCACGTGGTTTGTTTATAACAATAATATCATCGTCTTGGTATAAAATGTCTAAATCAAAATCGCATGATTTATTTGCCGCAGCGGCGGTTGTTTTATTAATATCTGGGACAATTACGATATACAACTCGTTTTCACGGACTTTATCAGAAAATTTTACGGATGCACCACCACGCGAAACAGTGAATTTTTGAATTTCACTCCGTGAAAATTCGGGCATTTTGTTTGCTAAAAACTTATCCAGTCGTATCCCTGCGTCATCATTTGATACGATAAATTCACGTTGCATAAATACCCCTTAGTTATAATCCTTCCAATCTGGGCCTTTTTCACATTTTGATAAATCAATTTGTAATTCATAATCGCCACTGACCGGGCAAGTTAAAAGACCGGTCGTTTCAGCCTGTTCGGCATCTTGGGGGGCATTACGCCATGCGAAACTAATTTTTTCTGGTGTATGAACACAGACCAAACGTAATGTGCCTGTTACATCGCCCATGGGTGATATCCAAACACGAACACTGTCTGCCTCGCCATAACAAGGGAATGCATCCAAGTAATACAAAACCAAACCATTTTTTAACAATGATCTGTTTTGCCCAACGAATTTACCCGTATATTGTGATAAAGACAATCCTGTGACCCCACGCCAATCAACCGTTGTTGAAAACAAACTGACACGTTGCACAGGTGGTGGTAAAATTCCAGTATCTGCGAAAGCAGACAAACAACAAAAAACAGATAATAACGCAATTACTCTCTTCATTTTTCAAAATCCCCCAATTTGACGACTATTTTTTTAACACCCGCCGAAGGTGCACGCAAAGTGTAAACAAAGCCAGCACGTGCCCCAGAATCTAATAATGTCACAGGCGGATTAAATTGTTCTGCGGAATTTATTTGTTTCCCGTCACCATCATACGTCAATAGTATGATATTTGGCGCGCCATAAATTTCATCACTGACGTTTTCAATTATACCAGACACAATGAAATGATTAACGCCGTTGCCGTCTGGGGCCAATTCTGTTTTAACAATCGAAGCAATTAATGGAGATTTGGTTTCTTTGCTCGAACGATAATGTGTAACCACAACGATGGAAAATATTATTGCGGATAACAAAGCACATAATGCCGCCAAAAACACAAAAAATTGATTCTTTTTATTTGGTGTTTTTACCATCCATGTATGACCACAAATAGCACACTTTACGGGCATCGCAGGAATTTTGCCCATCGTGTATTCTGTTTTACAAAAATTACATTTTATTTTCATATCAATACCTTTTATAGCACAAATTATTGTAATTGCAACAAACTATATTTTGCCCTGATTTCCGCGGCGGCACTGTTTAATGCGTTTATGTAATCAGAAACCGTGGCATTTGCATTGCTGACAATCGCACTGATTTTACGACCGACAACCGTTGATGTATCAAATTCAGATTTTGCCATATAACTCATCATGCGGTTCAAATCCCCAAGGTATAAATCAGCAAAATTTGCCTCCTTTTTAGACGCATCCCAATAATATCTTGAATTTGACGGGTCTGTTATCAGTGTTGTAACCGATAACTGGGGTGTAATAGACCCCGCGTATCCAACGGTTACGTGCATTGCGTTGATACTGCCATAACGCATACGTAACGAACCATTAATCGTTAAAATAACAGGTTTATCATCAGGGTTATCTATACTGATGTTCGGTAGTGTTAAATTCGTGACCAATAAATCATTTGTTGTAAATGATGAAAATTTTCCCGTATCAGTCAAAGATAAACGGCCTTGGATTTCAAAATTTCTGGAATCCGATGTTAATGCCCCAGACACAGTTGCACTTTTCGTAGAAAAATCACTATCGATTGTTGTGCGATTATCAAAAACCAGGTTACGTGTTGAGACTTTACCTATTGTTAAAAATTCATCAAATGTGCCGTCTATGAATCCCATATCTTTTACATTCAAAATATCATGCAAGCCCAGATTTAGGGATGAACGCATTGTGGCATCATCGGGGTCATTTGACGGAACGCGCCACAGATACAACGCATTATCACGACTGATTGTTGTTGTACTGACAATACCATTGTTAAAATCTATTCCTAAATCAGATATACTGGCACGCCATGTTCCATTTGCACCGTATGCTTGATTGCCTTCGACAAACCCGACATGTCCGCCCGCCAGATTCACAATTTGTCGTGTACGAAACGGTGTTATTTTATCAGATTCATAAACAACCACACCTTGCAAAGTCGATTGACCATTAAAATCTTTGGATTTTACCACACGCAATTGATATTTAACATCTGGGTTATTTATTATACCGTCACTCAAACCATATTTTTCCAAATCAGCAATTTCTACGCGTGTGATATGACGACCGTATGGTTGTAACATTGTTTCACGATTTTCTATGATATACCTTTCCAATGCACTTTGTATTTCATCCATCTGTTTAGTCACAGTGATATTTTCACGACGTTCAATCGCACCACGTTGATATTTAAATACAAATGGTATTATCAGCATCGCCAAAGATACACTCAATAACAACTCTACAAGCATATTTCCGCTTTGTTGTTTATGCGATAAAGATTTATATTTAATTTTCATCTATTGATTCACACTTTGTATTGTTTGCCAATTACTGGACATAATCGCACTAAATTCATCTTTGTTCGGTGTTGGCGATATTTTCGCGCGGCCCAAAGTCAAAGAAGAAAAAGTTGGCATTTGAGTTGATGGGAAAACCCAATTGCCAATTTTTAATGGTGCTGTTCTGGACATTAATAATTCCCCAGACACAGTTAAACCAAAATCACCATAAAATTCTATATCTGTTGCCGACACATATGGTGTATAAACATAATTAGAAGAAATTGCAGTAAACGAATTTATACTTCTGGACGTGCCTGATTTTAATTTAAACATATCACCAATTTTAACAGAGTTTTTTACCGTCGCACGATCAGCAATAATTGTACCAGTGTTACTGAATGTATTTCCATTTAAATTATTCGCAGTTATATTACGAAAACCGCTGATATCACCCAGTACACGAATGGTGTCTATTTTTGCACTGTTACCTTGGACATTTGCACCAGATGAAAAATAAATAGAATCAGCATTTACATCTTCGGCTTCGATAAATGTGGCATTAATATTTTTAACAGTCACAGATTCTGTATCCAATGTACCAACATTTAATAAATCTTTGCCACCCATATTTAAATTACGCAACATGGCATTCAAATTGTTTTGTGCGGAATTTTCATCGTTTTGTTTAACAACCGCTTTTTTCTTACTTTTATCAGCTTTTTTATTTGACGAATTGTCTGTCACTGCAATTGTATCCGATGCACCACGATGTAAAAAATTCGTTCTGTCTTGGATGGAAAAATTATGCGATATACGATATATTAAATTACCGGGTTTAAAATCAGGTGCAGATACCGCCCATGTATTTCCGTATGCAATACCATCATCACCAACCACCGCAGCATCACCACCAATTTGATGTGCAATTTGATTCGTTCTCATTAGTGAATCAGATATATCAAATGCCAAGTAAATATCAGTAATTGTCGTACCACGAAATTGACGTTTATCTATGATACCATATGATATTGTTGGTGATATTTCTTGGATATCATCAGGTGTTAAATGTATTTCTGCATTTTCATCCCATTCTTCTTGATGTGTGCGCACAAAGTTCAAAACATTATCTTGCAAATCAACAATTTTTTGCGCCACAGATACATTTTCAATATCACTGTATGTATTTTGAATCTGCTTGTACATAAATGGTGCAGCAACGGCCGCAATAGATATCGCCAGAATTACTTCCAGCAATGACGCACCGCGTGATACATTATCAAAAATTTTTGTTTTAAATACAGTCACTGCCACCTGCCATTAAACATTGTTTTGCATTTATTCGTTGTTCTAATCTGGCCCAGAATAAATATTCACATATAACGTGTTGTGCCAAAGAAGTAGAACTGTATGTTTCACCCAGTGCATCTATGACTTCTTGGCACTTGATTGTTTCACTATCGTCTTCTTTTGGATTTTTCAAAATTGCAAATCCATCATTGTTTATCCCGGACACAGAAACATCTGGCAATACCGTTGTACTGGCTGGACGAATATCAACAATCACAGCGCCACTGTCACCAGCATTTAATGCCTTGGATGTTTGATCGCGTAATGTAATATGCGAAGCAATAATTTGGTCCACAAAGATGCCACTTGCAGAATTATATGTCACATCCCCTGAATCATCGCTGAGGTATACATCACCACCACCACTCACATTCAAATACGAACCAACCTCTAATCTTTCAACACCTAAAACTATACGTTCTGTTTCCAGATTACCACGAACATCCCATGTAACCGGCCCGGTAAAACCGGAATACCCCGCGGTCATATCAAAGGAATACACAGATGCAGAATCAGATTCAAAGTTTCCTGTACTGCCATATTGAGAAACCGTTTTTCCAAAAACACTTTTTGCCGTTAATGCGCCACGTGTTAATGCCAATGCCGAACCACCAGATTTAGATTGAAAGATACTTTTATCAGCATTTAATATTTTTATTTTGTTTTTCGAATTGCGTTCTGTTTCATTCCCCGTGATATCCAATATATCAAAATCAGCCACATTCGCCACCAGATTTCGTCCAACAACATCGCTTGTATTTTCTATTGAAAAATTATTCATATCTAAATCTGTTAAAAACGCAGAATTATCTATATCAGGCTCGTTACGACGAACCACATCTTGATATAACGTATTTAATGGCACACCAACCACCAATCCATCGGCCGTTCTGTCGGCATAAAAACCAATTCGACGAATCATTTCTGCAATTTGGATATTTGTTAATTTGCCACCGTCGACATACAAGCTGCCAATTACACCGTTTTCATCTTTATCGATAACCAGATAAATATTTTGATTAAATGCCGTAATTGGAATGTATCCCAATGGTAAACCATAAGGTTCCAAAATATCTGCAAAATCATTACCACTGATTGTTGTTTTACCATAAGGCAAACTATCGACATTTTCACGAATAAAAATACGAGCCGCCGTTTGCGCCATATCTATGTGATGCACCGAAGAATACATTTTTGCATCTGTGTCATTTAAAATCAAACGGTTAGTTAACACAGGCATAAACGCAAAGAGCAACGATATTGCCAATAATGCTTGTAATAAAAAATTTCCGCTTTCTTTGCGCAAAACAACACCCTCTCTCTATTAATATGTATTTAGGTTAGCAATAGAAAAAAAATATTGCAATCAGTTTTAAGATGTTTTATATTATTTTTGTTGTTGGTTGATTTGAAGAAATAATTATATCAACCGTGTATTCCTAAAAATAAAAGTTGTAAAAGAAAAAAAATGCAAAATAAAAAAAATCAGTCTTCTGTTGGGTTGATGATTCAACGTTGTCACAAATGGCGTGTTCGCCGTAAACAATTAACCGACCAAGCACGTTCTACGTCCGATGAAATTGAACGCGAACGCTTGCTCCAAGCGGCTGAACATTGTGTGCGTATGACGAACGCAGAACAAGAAAAAATCGATTCTATGCGTGATACAAAAGAAAAAGCTGCGGCGGTTGCTGCGGCCGAGGCCGAGGTTGCTGCAGAAGAAAAAAATGAAGCCGAAGATGCTGCAACAAAAACCGAAGAAGATGAAGAAATAGTATTTCCAGATTTTATTACAAATTTGAATTAAAACTATTTTACTTTGTTGTTGAAATTTTACTTTTGTTTGGTATTCTCTTTCCAAAGGAAAGTTTATTATGGATAACAATTACACAGTATTAGCACGCAAATATCGCAGTCAAGATTTTGATTCTTTGATTGGCCAGGATGTTTTGGTCAAAACATTAACAACGGCTATTAACACTGGACGCATTGCACATGCGTATATTTTTACCGGGATTCGTGGAACTGGAAAAACCAGTACCGCGCGTATTTTGGCCAAGGCTTTGAATTGTTTGTCGTCCGATGGTCCAACCGCAAAACCTTGTGGTGTTTGTGAAAATTGTCGTGCTATTGCGGCCGGTCAACATATTGATGTTATGGAAATCGACGCTGCATCACATACTGGGGTTGATAATATTCGTGATATTTTGGATGCTTCGCAATATCGTCCAACAAATGGTCGTTACAAAGTTTATATAATCGACGAAGTTCATATGTTATCCACGGCGGCATTTAATGCTTTGCTCAAAACACTGGAAGAACCACCCGCACACGTTATATTTATTTTGGCAACAACCGAAATTCGCAAAGTGCCGGTTACGATATTATCACGTTGCCAACGGTTTGATTTGGTTCGTGTACCTGTGGAAACACTAAAAAAACATTTTGCTTGGATTGCCGCCCAGGAAAAAATTGATTTAACAGATGCTGCAAATGAATTATTGGCACGTGCGGCCGATGGTTCTGTACGTGATGGATTGTCATTACTGGACCAAGCAATTGCACAAACTGGTGGCCATGTCGATGAACAATCTGTGATGAATATGTTAAAACGCGCAGACCGTAATGTCATAGTTGATTTTATGGACACCGTTTTATCTGGGGATACATCAAAAGCATTGGATATGGTCGATACGATTTATACCAATGGTGCAGACTTGCTGATGTTATTATCTGATATGATGGAATGGACGCATTGGGCAACACGTATGCATCCGGCTATTAATGCTGGGGATGTGACCAGTTCACCATACACCGCGGATCAACGTGAAAAAACACTCAATATAACATCCCGCGTTTCTTTGAACACATTGTCCAGAATTTGGCAAGTTATGGTTGCCGCTGTATCTGAAATGCAAATGTCTGGGAATCAAAAACAATGTTTCGATATGTTGGTTGTGCGTATGATGCATATTGCAGATATGCCGTCTGTGCAAGAAATTCTTAAAAACAATCAAACCAACAACGTTGCACAACCACAAAAACCGGTTGAGCCTGTAAAAAAGCCTGTTAACACTATCACAACCGCACAAGAATTGGGGCAAGCGATGCAGGCTGATAAACAAATTTTATTGTACACTTATTTTTCCGAAAACATCGAGATTTGTGAAATTGCGGACGGTAAAATAAATTATTTTGATCGTGGTGAAAGTAAAGATTTCGCGAGCAAATTATCCGTATGGTTGGAAAAATATACTGGGCATCCTTGGACTTTGGTTCGTTCCGAAAAATCGTGCAATATGCCAACTGCAATTGAACACCAAAAACAAGAATTAACAGCGGACCCTATGATGGCCGAAGCGTTGGGATTGTTCGAAGGCGCCGAAATTGTAGAGGTATCAAAATAAAATATAAAAATGGGGGGATATTATGAAATCTGAATCAGGACGTTCTTTGATTGAAATGTTGGGCGTATTGGCGATTGGTGGTATTTTAACCGCTGCTGCATACGGTACGTACAGTATGTTACGCACTAACCAGATTCGTAATTTGGCACTGTCGGAAATTGAACAGATTGCACGTAATACAAAAATATTATTGGAAACGCGTGGCGATTATACAGGTGTTTCTGTAGATTACTTGGTAAAAGCGGGCGCCCTGTTGGATGCAACCGCACCAATTGGTGGAAGTGATTGGTCGGTCACAGCTGGATTAGATGGTAAGACTTTTGCTATTAATTTAACAAATTTAACCAATGGCGATTGTGTGTTTTTCGCAACAAAAAAAATCGAATGGGCAAAAGGTATAGCTGTTAATAAAATAGAAAATAGCGGCAGCGAAAGTTGTTTATCTGCACAAAGAAATTTAATATCAATCATAGTTGAATAGTATGAAATTAAAATATTTATTTTTATGTTTTTGTTTGTTTGGTTGTACACAATACACCAGTCCTGAACGTGCAACATGGGATTATTATCTGCATAATGCCAGTTTTATGGATATGACAGAAACATCAAAAATTGCGAAGCGTCCTGTGTTTTTAGGTAATGGTGGAAAATTATTAACAACGGCGACGGCTGACAACACATCAAAAAAGATGGAATACGGCGACAAAGCAACAAATGACAATATTATCGCCACACGTTATATGGCAGAGTTAGAATATGATTTATATGATTCCCTGCGCACCGCTGGTGTATCTGTTGAACGCGCTGGGACTGATGTTGTTTTAATTTTGGTTCGCGACGCAATCATCCAACGTAATGCCGCAGACATATCCAGTAATGGTGCAGATATATTAGGAACCGTTGCACGTATTTTGCGTAAATATGATGCCACATATTTGGAAATTGCTGGGTATACCGACGCAATGCGTGACGCAGATGCAGCACGCAGAATGTCATTAGATATGGCGGAACGTGTCGGGGTATTTTTATCCCGCAAGGAAATTAAACCTGCGCGTATGTTTATTGTTGGTCGTGGTGCCGCGCGCCCAATTGCAGCCCAAGATGGTATTGGACGGCTCACTAATCGCAGGGTTGAAATTCGTATAGCCCCGGCCCGCTAATATTTCTCTTTTATTTTGTTTTTTTTATTGTTATACTGACATCAGCCAATAACAAAAAAAGGATGGACAACATGGTAAAAACAAATGAAAACAATATAACTGTCAAAAATTATAAAAAAACTGGTATTATTGCTGCAATCGTTTTGGTTGTTGCGGTATTGGGTATATGGGCCATTGCATCAATACGTCACGAAGTAAGCGTTAATGATGCTATTGCAAATGTATCAACAAATGCTGTATCTGGTGCTGATTTACGTGTTGCGGTTATTCGTATGGATGCCGTACAAACTGATGCTGCGGCTTTGAAAAATTTACGCGCACAAAAAGAAAAATATGAAAGCAAGTTGCGTGATGAATTAACAAAAGAACAAAAAGCATTAGAAAAAGAAAAGAAAGAAATCGAAAAGTCACAAGATGTATTGTCGCCAGAGGCTTTACAACGTCGCGTTGCTGATTATCAAACCCGTGTTGCTAAATTGCAACGTAGTTTGACAGAACGCGCACAAAGCATCGAAGAATCATATCAAAAAGCTTTGAATGATTTGCAAACAAAACATTTGGATCCAGTGATGGAAGGCGTTATTGCTAAAAAGAATTTGTCATTGGTTATCGACGGTCGTTTTGCAAGAACAGGTGCCGGCATCCAAGGTTTAGATATCACTGATGAAGTTGTTAATGCTTTGAATAAGAAAGTATCATCTGTCAAGATGGCGACTCCAAAAGGCTTCTAAGTTTTTCCCACAAAATTACAAATAATTTTGCGGAACCTGATAAGAAAAATACCGGCATTTGCCGGTATTTTTGTTATTTTTTTTGATATATTATTCTTCTTCCTGTTTATCATCCGTTGGTACAATTTCATCATCAGGGTTGGGCTCGGCTGATAAATATTGTTCCAACCAATGATTATCAAAATTCAACTGACGAAAATCGCGGTTGTTTAACAATTTTTTATGCAATGGGATTGTGGTTTTTACCCCTTCGATTACAAATTCATCCAGCGCACGTGTTGCACGCATAATACATGTTGCGCGCGATGTGTTATGCACAATCAATTTTGCAATCATAGAATCGTATGTTGGTGGAATTGTATATCCCGTATAGACAGCAGAATCCACACGCACACCTAATCCACCAGATGGTGCATACAATGATATTGTACCAGGGTTTGGTGTAAAAGTTTCAGGATCTTCGGCATTAATACGAAATTCAATTGCGTGACCATGTGGAACTATATTTGCCTGGGTATATCCCAATCTTTCACCGGCCGCAATACGAATTTGTTCGCGCACCAAATCAATTCCGTAAACCATTTCGGTAACTGGATGTTCAACCTGCAAACGGGTATTTGTTTCCAAGAAATAAAACTTGCCATCTTCATACATAAATTCAAATGTACCGGTACTGAAATATCCCATTTTTTTAGCGGCTGTTTTACAAATTTCAATCATATCATCGCGTTGTTTTTGTGACAATATAGCCGCAGGACATTCTTCGATAACCTTTTGATTTTTACGTTGCAGCGAACAATCGCGTTCACCCAGTACCACAACATTACCGTGTTTATCACCCAATATTTGAAATTCTATGTGACGTGGATGTAATAATAATTTTTCCATATACAATGTTTCATCACCGAAACCAGATTTTGCCTCGGCACGGGTGGTTGCAAAAGCCTCGGCTAAATCTTCGGCCTTGTGCACAGCACGAATACCACGACCACCGCCACCAGATGCAGCCTTTAACATAACCGGGTATCCTATTTTTTCGGCACATGCCTTGGCTTCATCCAATGTGTTTATCGCACCATCTGAACCCGGCACCACTGGCAGTCCACATGCGATTGCTGTTTTTTTTGCGTTAACCTTGTCACCCATACGAACAATCATATCAGGGGATGGCCCAATCCAAATCATACCATGTGATTCAACCTTGCGCGCAAAGCCGGCATTTTCAGATAAAAATCCGTATCCTGGGTGAATTGCATCCGCATTAGTTAATAATGCAGCAGTTAAAATTGCAGATTCATTCAAATAAGAATCACGCGATGGCGCAGGCCCAATACACACAGATTCATCCGCCAATTGTGTATGCATTGCGTTTCTGTCAGCCGTAGAATACACCGCAACAGTACGAATTCCCATATCGCGACATGCACGAATTATTCGCAATGCTATTTCACCACGATTAGCAATCAAAACTTTTTTTATTTGAGACATTTATTACTCTATAACAATCAATGGTTGGTCAAATTCAACCGCCTGGGCATCGTTTACCAAAATTTCTTTGACAACACCATCTGCTGTTGCCTTGATTGGGTTGAATGTTTTCATAGCCTCGACCAAGGCCACCGTATCCCCAGCATGCACCGTATCACCAACCTTTACAAAAGGTTTTGCGCCTGGCTCTGTTGCCAAATACACAACACCAACCATCGGTGATTTTAATGCGTTTGCATATTCTTTGTTCCCAGCAGTTGTTGAATTTTTAACGTTTTTATCCACAGGGAAACTCGGCATAGTAACGGTTGCGCCCTTGGACAAGTGAATATGTTTACGATACACGCCAAATAAAAATTGGCGTTCTAAATCAAGTTCTGTAATCCCCATATCATCCATGATTTTCGACATAGATTCAACGGTTGCACGAAAAGACATTTTCAAATCCTTTATACAATTATACGTTTTAAGTAAATTCTATCACAAATACGAAAAAAGTCAAGGTACCGGGTCATACCCACAACCACCCCCAGGGCGACAACGTGCAATTCGCCCCATTCCTATCCATATTCCACGAAAAAAGCCGTATTTTTCAATCGCTTGGGCTGTATATTCGCTGCACGTCGGGATAAAACGACACGCACAACGCCCACCAATAAAAGGCGAAATGCAGGCCTGGTAACAACGAACCAAACGTATACCTGTCTTTTGCAAAAACGATTTATTTGTGGGGAATGTCATTTTTCTTTTTTATTTCTTGTAATGCACGCACCATTGTTTCACGACCAATTTCACGCGTAATATTGTCATTTAAAATCTCGGTACGGGCAAAGAACACGTAATCCAGTTCAGGACACATATAATCGTTGGCATATGCAATCCAATCACGCAACAAGCGTTTTACACGATTTCGCCTGACCGCAAAACGAAAATTACGTTTACTGACGACCAGTCCATACCTGGGGTCGTCTGGAAATTTTGCCGGCTTTGTACGAATCGAGAACAATTCCGTTACCGCAGCCGGAAAATTGCGATCTGTTTTAAAATCATTATGTGACTTTATCGTATTTCTCATAAGGTTTATCATACCAAATTATACAGGAAATCAAATAAAAACATTTTTGATGCCTGTACTTGATTTTTTACATATCACGTTTTATAGTTGGCACATAAGAATAATATGGTTTTAAGGGGAATGCTATGTATAACTGGCTTATGAAATTCTTCTCGGCTGATATGGCGATTGATTTAGGCACTGCAAACACACTAATTTATGTCAAAGGGCGCGGTATAGTTTTGAATGAACCGTCCGTTGTTGCGGTTGCTGAAAATCGTTTGTTGGGTCGCAAAGAAATCTTGGCTGTTGGGGCCGAGGCTAAAAAAATGTTTGGACGTACACCTGGCACGATTACGGCCGTTCGTCCTTTGCGCGATGGTGTTATCGCGGACTTTGAAGTTGCCGAAGAAATGATTAAGTATTTTATTCGCAAAATTCATCATCGTAATTTATTAGCAGCCCCACTTATCATCATCTGTGTACCATCATGCGCAACCCAGGTAGAACGTCGTGCAATTCAAGAAGCCGCCGATGCCGCTGGTGCACGCAAGGTATATATTGTCGAAGAATCTACTGCTGCCGCGATTGGCGCGGGATTACCAGTTGAAAAACCTGTGGGTTCTATGGTTTTGGATATTGGTGGTGGCACGACCGAGGTTGCAGTTATGTCATTGGGTGGAATTGTGTATTCAAACGCGGTACGCACCGCCGGCGACCAAATGGATTTAGATATTATTGATTATGTTCGTAAAACTAAGAATTTATTAATTGGTGAAAATACCGCCGAAGAAATAAAAAAACAAATTGGTTGTGCGATTGCACCCAAGGATAAAACAAACGAATTATCTATGAAGATAAAGGGACGTGATTTGTTGTCTGGGACCCCAAGGGAGACAATCGTCACAGAATCACAAATTGCATCTGCACTTTCACAAACAGTTGCAAAAATCGTTGATACAGTGCATATCGCATTAGAGGCAACACCCCCAGAATTATCAGCCGATATTGCCGATTTAGGTGTTGCAATGACTGGTGGCGGATCATTATTGCGTGGTTTGGATGCCGCGATACGTGCTGCGACTGGATTACCGGTATTCTTGGTCGACCAACCATTGGGCTGCGTTGCACGCGGCAGTGGTAAAATGTTATCCAGTTTGGATAAAAACCAACATATATTGCAAACAATGTATTAATGTGGTTTGGTGTGAAAATTTTGCCGGCGCTTGCCGGCATTTTTTATGTTTTTAATATCATAATTTATGGTATAATAGTACACGATAACAAAGGTAATTAAAATGACACAAATTAATACAGATGAAGTTTTTAACAAATTAAAAAAACAACATGGCGAAGAATTTGCACGGGTTATTCGTGGCGACAGGGATCATAATGGTAATTTGTGTGAGGTGCCAAATATCGTGCATATATTGGAATTTGCGGGCCGTAATCCTGATGATGCAAAGATGTTACGACCAATTATTGATGAAATTTATAACCAGCATGAAGAATCTATATATAATACAAACAAAGATCCTTTGACTTTATTGGATAAAGCCGGATACAAGGCTTGGTATGTTGAAAATGAAAAGCAACAAAATTCTATTGCGGGTTATTTTCGTTCACAACAGGCTGTGGACAAAGGCATGACGGGCGGCCATCCACGAACAAATGTGGGCCAACATAAAAAGCATGGTGAATTATTGTGCACGATTTATTCAAATTTTGATTATGGTGCAAACCGTTTTGACAGTCATTATATTATACATGCAGTAAGAAAGGAAGTTGTTGGTGATGATAAGTTACCAGAAAGTAAATGGCACATCAAACCATCGAACAATCCAGAACGCCAAGATCCATATGGAACATCGGTTATATCGATTCAAATTCCAAAGGTTGGCGGGAGTATATCAATAAAAAACCGTTATAATCATACAGTAGATAACCCAGATAGTACTTTTGATAATAACCCCGATAACATAGTTTTGGGATTGACAAATTCATTACAAAAACACTTTGATGTTAAATTTAATACGGCAAAAAAACCTATGCCAAGTAATTTTTGTATAATAAATGATCAATTTGTACGATATAACCAAGAAATCAATAATGTGTATTTTGGTCCAAATTATTATTTCAGCGGCAGCGACATTACCAGGTTAAATAAAGATTTCCAGGTTATGCTAGATTGTTTTATTTTAGATAAAAGAACAGGGACAGTTTATAATCCTGGCAATGCTGATGATAGTTGTTTTCCTGTATTGAAGGATTTATTTCAAGGAAAAAAGATAGAGGAAAAAAAGAGTAAATCTGGTCAACAATTGTTTGCAGACGGCACACATATTGCAACGGTCAAGGATGGCGAACTGACATATATCAATCTGTCCAATGTCACACAAATGGCGCCTTATTTTTTGAATCACAATAAAAAACTGGAATCTATTGATTTATCGCCTAAACTCACACATCTTACTGCCGGGTTCCTGGGTAACAACGAAAATCTTGCATCCATTGATTTGCCAAATGTTACAAAAATTGACTTCGCTGTTTTGATGCACAACAAAAATCTTGCATCCATTGATTTACCCAATGTCACAAAAATTGATGATATGTTCTTGCAACACAACGAAAATCTGGCCTCTATTAATTTGCCAAAGGTCACGGAAATTGGTGATAATTTCTTGGAATGCAACACACAACTTACATCCATTGATTTACCAAACGCCACAAAAATTGGTGAGGATTTCTTGGAAAAAAACAAACAATTATCATATATTAATTTGTCGCCCGATATCACAGAAATTAATAAGGGTTTTTTGAGATATAACCAAAATCTTACATTAATTGATTTACCAAACGTTACAAAAATTGGTGATACTTTCTTGGAATATAACGAAAACCTTATATCTATTAATTTGCCAAATGTCACAGAAATTGGTCATGATTTCTTGTGTAGCAACAAAACACTGCCATCAATCGATTTGCCAAATGTCACAAAAATTGGTGACTGTTTCTTGTGTAACAACAACTATATTACATCCATTGATTTGCCAAATGTCACAGAAATCGGTTCTCATTTCTTGCAAGGCAATAAAATTATTAGGAGTGTCAACATACCAAAAGTTACAAAAATTGGCCATAATTTCTTGGTAGACAACGAAAATCTTACATCTATCAGTCTGCCAAAAGTCAAAGACATTGGTATGTTTTTCTTGCAACAAAACAAAAAACTGACGTCTGTTGATTTACCAAATGTCACGCATATCAGTGATAATTTCTTGGAACAAAACGAAGATCTTACCTTTATTGGTCTACCTAATGTTACAGGCATTGGTGATTTTTTCTTGGAACATAACAAAAAACTATCCACCATCAATTTACCAAAAGTCGAAAATATCGGTAGTTTTTTCTTGCCACATAACAAGAATCTTGTATCCCTTGATTTACCAAACATTGTACATATTGGTCATTATTCATTGCGAAACAACAAAAAATTACAATCGATAAATGCGCCAAAAATGGATCCAAATGATCCCAGGTTTAAACGATTAGAGATGATTTGTGCCACAAATAAATTGAATTTCTTGGTGCGGCCTTTTTATAGAATTGCCAACAAGGCTACCAAAAAATTTGATTATTAAACACACATGGTTATTTTTGCACAGGTAACAACTGGTATTCGCCACCGGCCATATCTTTGATAATAATGCCACGGGCGGCCAATTCGTCACGCAACCGATCTGATTCAGCCCAATCTTTATTTGCGCGTGCAATTTTTCTGTCATCTATGATTTTTTTAATTTCATCGGTGATTTCCAGTTCGTCATCAGCCGCATTAATTTCTTTGGTTAATGACATACTGAATATTTTATCCACGTGTTCCAAAAATTTTAATTTTGTTTTGGCAGGAATGTCGTTGTTTTTTACCGCATCCCACATTAATGCCAATGCCAAAGGACTGTGCAGGTCATTAAACATATGCGCATTGAAATCGTGGATATATTTTTCCAATGCTTCATTATTTTCAGTAGTATCATCTTTGGCAATGCGTTTAAATTCGCGGATTTTTGCAATCAAAGACTCATAAGAATTCTTTGCAGAATCCAATGCTTCGAAAGTGAAATTTGCAGATGAACGATAATGTGACGTTATGCAGAAATATTTATAATGTTCCGGTTTATAACCCTTTTTACGCAACGCATCAACGGTTAAAAATTCACCTGATGACTTTGACATTTTGCCGTCTTTGACCTGTAAAAATGCGCCGTGCATCCATGTATTCACCCATTTGTGTCCCAGGTATGCCTCACTCTGGGCGATTTCATTTTCATGATGCACCGGTATATGATCAATTCCGCCGCAATGGATATCCAAATGTTCGCCCAAATATTTCATCGCCATTGTTGAACATTCAATATGCCAACCAGGATAACCACGCCCCCATGGGGAATCCCATTGTAATACTTGGTTACCGAATTTAGATGATGTAAACCATAACACAAAATCCGATGGATTACGTTTACTGGAATCTTGTTCGACACGTGCCCCATGTTTTAATTCACTACGGTCTTGGCCGGACAATTTACCATATTCTGGAAATTTAGCCGTATCAAAATAAACGTTGCCATTTGCAATATATGCGTACCCTAAATCCTGTAATTTTTTTACAAATTTAATCATATCTTCGATATGTTCAGTCGCACGCGCAACGATATTTGGACGGGTTATACCTAATGCAGCCTCGTCCGCGAAAAATGCGTCTTCGTATTTACGTGCCAAATCCAATACCGCCATTTTTTCACGTTCCGCAGCCAATAACATTTTATCATCACCAGCATCAGCGTCACTGGTTAAATGCCCCACATCTGTGATATTCATTACATGTTTTAAATTATAGCCAGCCATACGAATTGTTTTTGCCAATAAATCTTCAAATACATACATACGCATATTTCCAATATGTGCATAATTATACACGGTTGGCCCACAGCAATACATTTTGAATTCTGTATCATCAACTGGTACGATTTCATCAACTTTGCGTGACATTGTATTATAAAAATGTAATTTTTCTGGCATTTTATAATTCCCTTAAATTTTACTAACGTGACCATATCTTAGGCTTTTCATCCGCAAAAGTCAATTAAACTAAAAATTCTTGAAAGTTTGATTTTTATCGTGTATTTTGTCTGGGACAACAGAAAGGGTAAAAAAATGGCAGAAGACAAAAAATTAACATTCGAAGAAGCGTATAAACAATTAACTGAATTGGTTAAAAAAATGGAATCTGGGGAATTGCCATTGGCTGATTCTGTGGCTGCGTATGAACAGGGTATAAAATTAAAAGCATACTGTGAACAATTGTTAAAAGAAGCAGAATTGAAAATCGAAACGTTGAAAGTCACAGATTAAAGGTATATACGTGGCGGATAAAAACAAACTTTCACCGGTTATGCAACAATACCTGGATATGAAGGCAGAAAATCCAGATGCATTGCTTTTATTTCGTTTAGGTGATTTTTACGAGGCTTTTTTTGACGATGCAAAAACAATTAGTACAAGTCTCAGTCTGGTTTTAACGCATCGTGGTACAGATGGGACGGGTGCAGATATTCCTATGTGCGGGATTCCGTGGCATGCGGCCGATAATTATTTTGGGCGTTTGGTAAAATCTGGGTTCAAAGTTGCACTGGTTGAACAAATGGAAACACCGGCCCAGGCCAAAGAACGCGGTCATAAATTTATCGAACGTAAAATCATTCGCGTATTAACCCCCGGGACATTAACCGATGAAAATTTGTTAAACCCAAAAAATGCTAACTTTTTGGTTGCCGTTGTACCACTGCAAGATTCCAAGTTTGATATTGCGGGATGTGATATTTCCACAGGTGAATTTTTTATTGGAACAGCCAATAATTTAATTGATGATTTGGTGCGTTTAAACCCGGCAGAGGTTATTTATCCATCTTCGTATGCGGAACACGATACGATATTTCATTTGCGTACAATTTTTAAAACAACACCTGTTTATGAAAAATTATATATACGTTCAGACATCACACAAATTGTTGCGCGTATATTTGGTGGCACAATCAGCGATACACAATCTGAAAATATGGATAACGCAACATATTTATTGGCTGGATATTTATTTAATACGCAACGTGGGGCATCAACAACTTTCCGGGCACCGCGGCAATTTAACAAAGATTTACAATTATTAATCGATTCTGCCACTTGGAAGAGTTTGGAAATAGACGCACCAATAAATAATGGTGGCGCATGTTTAGTTGATGTGCTGGACAAAACTAAAACTGCCGCTGGGGCACGTAAACTACGTGCATATATGCGTGCTTTATCTGGGAATATTGATGAAATAAAATTGCGCCAGATGCATATCGCACACTTTGTTTCAAATAGAAACACCCTGGTCAGTGTTGCACACGATTTAGCATCTATGCCTGATGTTGGGCGCAGTTTGGCAAGATTGATGTCTGGACGTGGCACCCCACGTGATTTAGCACACATCAAAGATTTTATTTTAAATCTGCCGAATGCAAAGATGATGGCACAAAGTTTAGACAATGATTTTTCAAAACGTTTGGGTGCAATTAAAACACACGATGAATTGGCATCAAAGTTAAAACAAGCATTAAATGATGAATTGCCTACATTTTTCCGTGACGGCAACGTTATTCGCGATGGGTTTGATATATCATTGGATAAAATGCGCGAACTTTCGCATGGTGCACGCAATACTATCGCTGGGTTACAAGCACAATATATTCAACAAACAGGTATTAATACATTAAAAATTAAATTTAATAATATACTGGGATATTTTATCGAGGTTCCGTCATCCAAAGCTGATGATATGATGCGTGCTGATTCTGGGTTTATACATCGTCAAACTTTGGCTGGGAATATGCGTTTCACGACATCTCAACTGATTGATTTAGATAATGATATTCGCAGTGCAGTTGATAAAGCCGCTGGAATCGAAGATGAAATTATAAACAGATTTATTAGCGACATTCGTATTATTGCCGATGATTTATTATCAACTGCTGATTTATTGGCAGACCTGGATGTATGGGTTGCGTTAGCAATGTGCGCCATTGAATACGATTGGGTTTGCCCACAAATCACAAACGATACTGAATTTAGTGTGGTTGGTGGACGACACCCTGTGATTGAATATGTATTGCGCGCACATGGTGATAATTTTGTTAAAAATGACTGTGATTTATCCGGTAAAAAAATTGCATTGTTAACCGGTCCAAATATGGCGGGGAAATCAACATATTTGCGTCAAAATGCTTTGATTGTTGTTTTGGCACATTTAGGTTCATTTGTACCTGCCCAATCTGCAACCATTGGCATATGTGATCAATTATTCAGCCGTGTCGGGGCATCCGATAATTTGGCTGCTGGACAATCTACATTTATGGTAGAGATGAGCGAGACCGCAAATATATTGCGGCGCGCAACAACACGTTCTTTTATTATATTTGATGAAATTGGCCGTGGAACTGCGACATTCGATGGTATGGCAATTGCCCAGGCTGTATTAGAGTTTTTGAACAATTTAACCCCACGCACACTGTTTGCAACACATTATCATGAATTAACATCATTGTCTGGGGATAATAAAGGTATATTACAAAACGTATCTTGTTTAACCATTGATGTTCGTGAATATAATAATGAAATTATATTTATGCATAAAATTGTTCCAGGGGTTGCAAATCGTTCATATGGAATACATGTTGCAAAAATGGCTGGGATGCCTGAATCCGTGGTTGCACGTGCAGAAGCGGTGTTGGCTGATTTAGAAAATAATAATACCAACGCACATGCAAATGAAATCAAAATAGAAAAAGCACAACCTGCACATGTTACAAAATCAAAAATGCAGGTCAAAGACGACACATCACAATTATCTTTATTTGGGTTATAAATTATGTCTGGGTGGATTATTTTAGACAAAGCATCGGGGTTATTCAGCAGAACTGCTTCTAGTAAAGTAGCACGGCTGTTTGGTGTGAAAAAATCTGGACATATTGGAACGTTGGACCCGATGGCCAGTGGTGTTTTGCCAATTGCACTGGGTGATGCAACAAAAATGATACATTTTGTCGAAGAAGCATCTGGCGGAATCAAAGAATATTTGTTTTCTTTGCGTTTTGGAATAGACACAGATACTTTGGACATCACAGGCAAACAAGTCGCACACAATGATATTATTCCAACAGACGATCAAATAAACAATGCATTACGTGATTTTATTGGCGATATAGAACAAGTACCCCCAATGTACAGCGCAATTCATATAAATGGTAAACGGGCGTATACGTTTGCCCGGAATGGTGAAAACATAGAAATTAAACCACGCAAGATTCATATATACGATTTAAAATATAATGGTTTTGACTCTAAATCTTGGCAATTTTATGTTAAATGCGGCACTGGCACATATGTACGAAGCCTGGCGCGCGATATTGCACAAAAGTGTGGTGCCATCGCAACGGTCGATATGATTAGACGTGTTCATACCAATGGTTTTGATATAAAAAATGCTGTCACACTTGATTTTTTAGAAAATCTGGTTAATAATGGTCTGGACATCAATAAATATTTGATGCCACTGGATTCTGGACTGGGGGACATTCCGGTTTTGAATCTGGATGATAAAGATGTCATTTTTTATAAAAATGGCGGATTTATCAAAACTGCAATGCCTGATGGCTTGTTCCGTGTTTATCATAACACTGAATTTGTTGGAATTGGTATTGTAACCGATAAACAATTGCGCCCTGTGCGCACAATATAAAAGGAAAATATAATGTCCATTGAAAAAGCAAAAAAAACTGAATTGATTAAAGAATTCAAAGTGTCTGAAAAAGATAACGGCGGTAGTGCGGCTTCCCAGGTTGCCGTTCTTACTGAACGTATTCGTAATTTAACAGAACACATGAAAAATAATCACAAAGACGAACACAGTAAACGCGGTTTGTTGTTGATGGTGAATCGTCGTAAAAAATTATTGGCCTATATCAAACGCCGTAGTCAATCTGATTACGAAGCTTTGATTAAAAAATTAGGTTTGAGAAAATAATTTTGATACAAAAAGATAACCACCGTTTTTGGTGGTTGTTTTTTTATTATTTCAAAAAAAATAGCACCAACGATTGTTGGTGCCGTCTTTATAATTTCTAAAATTTATTCTTGTATTTGAACCTGGTCCATGGTTACCACATTACCAGATTGTTGTTCTTGGGCCGCAGCATTATCCGCAGCAATAGATGCACTCAAATCAGACATCAAAATACTTAATCTGTCGATTGTTTCTGTATCATTTAAACTAATCGCAATTTGATATGCAGCCTGCAAACTGGTCAACGCAGATTCTTTATCATTTAAATTCAAATACAGAGCAGCTGTTTTTTCTGTGTACGCCATAACATCGTGTGATAATCTTTCACCTTCGTCAGCATCCATACCGGCCAACTGTTCATTAATAACCTGCATAGCGGATGCATAGTCAACGATTGCCTGGGCATATTCACCTTTGGCCGTATATGCCTCGGCACGTTCAGCATACACACTTGGTGTTACTGTGCCGTCTGGGCGTGCCAAGGAATTTGTATAATCAGCAATCGCACCATCCCAATTTTTTTGCCATAAATTTAACTGGCCACGTTTCGCATATAAATCACGTAAAGGAACCGTTGTTTCAGGATTTGTCGCGGCAACAGCCAGCGCATTATTTATATCGACCATCGCGGAATCATAATCTTCCAAACGCATTTCCAACAATGCCTTGTCATAAAAAGCCAAAACATTTGTTGTGTCATGTTCAATAGCAGAATCGAAATCAGCCATCGCTTTTTTAGTGTCACCTAATAACAAATATGCCTCGCCACGTGCAAGATATGCGGAACCAGATACAGCACCAGAATCAACCACAGCCGTCAAATCCGCAATTGCGCCTTCGATATCACCGGCCTCTAACTTTTCCTTACCAGAATTAAAATAATCAGATGCCTGCATCAAAATTTCTTCATTTAATGTTGCAGGGTTATGTAACATCCCGTGACTGCGCCCTAAAATATAGAATGTCGCAGCGATAAAAAATAAAATTATAAACCAATACACATAAATTGGTGTAGACCACGTAGAACCCGTGGTTTTTGCGGCATTCGCTTTATTTAATTTATTGTTTTTGATGACTAATTTGCGCATTGAGGTCCCCCCTTGATTTGTTCTCTTACCATAAATATTAAAGAGTTTTGACAAGTTCGTCAATATCTTTCTGTGGCACTTTTACAATTTTTCCCGACGCCATGTTTCCTAGATGCAAATTTCCAAAAGATTCCCTGTGCAACTTTTGAACCGGTGCACCACATGCGCGTAAAACTATTCTTATTTCATTCTTTTTGCCTTCGGTCACAGTGACGCGAACTTTACCGGGTGAAACCTCGCATATTTCCATTGGTCTGTAATGAATACCATCGACTGTTGCGCCACGTCGCGCAATATCAAAATTTGGGTTTGTACCACCAACACGGGCAACATAAGTACGTGGAATTTTATTTGTCGGCAATGTTAATTTACGAGCCAAATCACCATCATTTGTCATTAACAATAAACCAGTGGTTTTATAATCCAGACGACCAACATATTTTAGATGTTTATATTCATCTGGTAACACATCGTAAATTGTTTTGCGCGACATTGGGTCATGCGCAGTCGTCATTACGTTTAATGGTTTATTAAAAATATACAATTCTGTTTTATTTTGTGCTTTGATTACTTTGCCATTTATCGTTACAACGTCATCATCATCAATATTTATAGCCGGCGAATTTATCACAACACCATTTATCGCCACGACCCCAGATTCAATTAATTTTTCAGCATCCCTGCGCGAAGCAATACCAGTATGTGCTATAAATTTTGCGATTCTTGTTTTCATTCAGTCAACCTTGCAATTGCGATTGGCGCCGCCAATTCTGCACGTAAAATTGTTTTACCCAATGATAATGGACGCGCACCATTTTTATCCAGTATTTCAAATTCAGTATTAGAAAAGCCGCCTTCGGGACCAACCAGCACACATTTTACACTTTTGTATTTGTTTGGCATATTGGCACCATATGCAGCACGTTCATCTGCAAAAACCAAGTCATTAAACGGCAAATCCATAAATTTGATGGGTGATGTAATTTCAGGTACACTATTACGATTTGATTGTTCGGCCGCTTCTATTACTATCTTTTTCATACGTTCCCAGTTTATATGATTGGACTGAACACGTTCTGTTATCACAGGCACAAATTTTTTTACACCCATTTGTGTCGCCATATTTAACATATCATCCAATCGTTTTATCGGGGCAAAATATAATGTTATATCCCCAGATGGATCTGGGTGATTTGTTTTTTCACCAACCAATAAAGATTTACCATCTCCGGATAATTCGGCATTATATTCATTTCCATCACCAAAAACTAAACAATCATTTCGGCGCATTACATGCGATAGGTAATGAGCCACAGATTTATCAACCGGTATTATATTACCAGTTTTTAGATTACCGTTGATAAAAATTCTTGGTATATTTTTCATAATATTTTTTATTTCGTGATTTATTTAATTTTTATTTTCTGTTATAATAATAACACCATGGTTGAAAAATTCAATATTTTATCTGCGGGTGGAACTTCGAAAGGTTTGAACATATTCAAATCTACGGCTTATAAAGAGCACGAAAAAGGTCCAATGGCACAAATGTTTTGGATATTCCGTTGGAATGCCTCTATGTGGCTTATTTGTGCTGCGGCTTTTGCTTTGGCTTTTGTGCTGGAACACGTTTTTCGTTATGGATGGTCACCGGCATCTGCACGTTGGGCCAGTATATTTTTCAAAGATATGATTCAAACATGCGGAATGTCCGTGGTTGCGGCAATTCCCGGATGGGTTGCCCGTATGTTAATACGGCCTGATTTTTGGTGTGTTATACCACTGTTACCAATTATTGCCTTTTATTTTGTGTCTGATGATACATTAACCAAAGAATTTAACCCACATGGCAAAGATATATATGATGAAAAATCTGCCCGTAAGGCAACCGCCGAAGATATTAAAAAAATGGGTCAAGATTATAAAAATGAAAATGGATTATTCGGTGGATTTATGATGGTTTTGGGATATTTCAAAGACAAAGGTGTATTAAAGCCGTTAAGATTCGATGAATGTTTATCTTCGTTGTGTGTGGCGCCTCCGGGGGTTGGTAAATCTGTTGGTTTTGTTATCCCAACAATTCTGGAATGTGATAATGTATCCATGATTATTTATGACCCTAAACCAGAATTGGATAGGGATACGTCTGGGTATCGTGCAACGGTTGGGCCTGTATTTATTATCAACTGGGGCGGTCAAGACGACCCAGAAAGGGGTATATATTATCCATCTTGGAATCCATTATCCCCAGAAAACCTTCCTTTTTCGCAAGAACAACGTGATACGTATATTGATTCAATTTGCAGTATATTAGTTCCCGAAGCCAGGGGCAGTGCCGACCCACACTGGTCCGACAAAGGGCGCGCTGTGTTGACAGGTTTGATACATTATATTATATCCAAAATCGAACGCGCCAAGGCAGACGATTATTTTTATGCAAGGTTACAATCAGGTCAATTCGACCAAGAAGACGCTAATGTTTTAATGAATTATTATCAGCAAATGTATAGCAATTCAAATGCTTATGCTGCGATGGGATTATTACAACGTGGCGAATTAAATGCCATGAATTATGTACATGTTGGAACATGGCAACATATTCCTAATGAATGGTTGGGTAAAGAAGCCTCGTTATCTATGCTACTGGATTGGTTGACTTCTTTACAATTAGCAAACAGTGCAGAACTGGAAGAACGTAAACGTCAAGGCGACCAAATGGTTGCACTGGCCGATCCTATGCGTGATGTTCTAGAAAAAGCTGTGAACGAAGCCACAGAATTTGCTTATGTAAATCGTGCCATTACAGAATTAACAGATTTAGCAAGTACACCGGATAAAGAACGCGGTTCAGTGTTATCTACGATTACAACCAGTTTGCGAATATTCCGTAATGCCGCTGTTCGTAACAGAACCAGCCATTCCGATTTCCATTTCGAAGATTTGCGTGGAATGATTGACCCACGCGATGGGCAAATGAAACCTGTATCAGTTTATATATCTGTTAGTGCAGCCGATGCATTGGCTTTCAACCCAATTACAGGTATTTTTGTTGAACTGATGTCAAAATATCTGTTAGAAAACAAACCAAACACCGTAAGCACAAATGGTAAAACATTGGGGCCGTATCCTATACTATTTTCATTAGACGAATTTCCAACTATGCCAAAATTAGATGCAGTTCTAAATGGACCAGCGCTTGGACGTGGACAGCTGGTTTCATATATGTTGATTGCCCAAGATTTGGCACAAATAAGGGATAAATATAATGCCGAAGCAGTAGAGACATTAATGTCCACCACAGCGGCCAAGATTATTATGCGTTTAAACAATTTTGAAACAGCCAAGAAATTCTCTGAAATGATTGGTGATGAAATTAAGAAAGAAAAAAAGAAAGACAAAGACGGAAAAGAAACCGAAGAAACCAAAGCACCAAAACCACTTTATTCGCCACAAGATCTTACGACTATATCAAAAGAAAAACAAATTATACTGTACCAAGGTTTTTATAACAGACCAATTGAAGCAGACCAAGAAAGATATTACATGGATAAGTCTGACACACAAAAAAGACTTAATGCCAAGGTTGAAATGGGTCGCAGTGCGCCACTGCCCGAATTTTTAGTACCATCACATTGTAAAGCAATGGGATACACAGGCCCAATCCGTTTCATGGACCCAACCACAAAAACAATAAAAGTTTTAGCCGAATAATTTTATGAAAAATTTTATCTGGGTGTTTTTAGGACTTGTTTTTATTGCGGGGTGCGCGGATGTAACAACCGCCGGTTTAAAAACGGTTAGGGCATCTTTTGCAAATGATGATTTTATTGAATCTGCTGGTAAATTTGCCAATGATGCAGAGATTAAAAACCAGAATAATTTGCAACTTTTGATAACTGGGCTTTCGCAATTTCAGGCAAAAAATTATCACACCAGTGACAATGCATTCGAAGAGTTTAACAAACGTAATATCGACACCATCGGTGGCAGTACATTACGCGAAGCAAAAACTTTGATTGGTGGTCAATTATCCGCAGAATACAAACCATCTATGATGGATTCTTTATTTGTATCATATTATCAAATCTGGGATGCTATTGGGGAATCGCGTAAAAATGATGTGCGCGTTATTATAAATCAATCTTATGCCCGTCAACAAGATATGTCGCGTGCATATGCTGATTTAGTTCAAAAAAACCAGGAAAAATTAACAGATAGTAATACCGAATTAATATCTACATTAAAAGACCAAAATTCAAAATGGGCGGCATATACTGATATTATGAATCCGGCATTAATGTATTTATCGGGTATTTGGTTTTTAAACAGCGGTGATTATCAGGACGCACAAACTTACCTGGCACGTGCAAATGGTATGTCACAAAATAATTCTTTTGTTGAAACAGATTTGGAATTAGCCGAGCAAAACAAAAAACCGCAAGGTACAACCTGGGTGTTTATTGAATCTGGATTTGCGCCAATATTAAAACAAGAAAGTTTGTCGTTCCCGGTACCAACTGGTAATGGTGTTATTATGGCATCTATTGCTGTGGCCGAGCCTGTATTTTGGAAAGGAAACCAGACCGTATCAGGTGCCCAGCAATTGGCCGACGTAAATGCTATGTTTATGACAGAATTTAACGAATACAGGGTTAATGATGCATTGCGGGCTTGGACATCTGCATCGGCACGCGCTGTGGCCCAGGCGGCGGCGTATAATTCAAAAAGTCAATTTTCAGGATTATTGGGTTTGGGATCAACGATATATTCATTAGCCACCACCAATGCAGAGGTTCGTTCATGGGTAACATTGCCTGAAAACATCAGTGTTTTACGTTTAAAAACGAGTGACTTGATTGCAAATAATATAAGTGATATCATCGGATCAGATATACCGAAATCTGGAAATTATTTAATCTATGTACGTTTAACGGAAAACAAACCAATCGTACATATATTCAAAATATAACAAAGGAGAAAACATGAAAAAACTATTACCGATTGCGCTTTGTGCCGCACTGGCTGCATGCGGCGGAACACGTGTTGTTGATTTGGATAACGAACGCGAAGTAGAAACAATGCAAGATGTTATGGAATTAGAATATCGTGACTGGGAAAAAACCGCAGCAAACATGACCGATTCTATGTTGAAAAGTAACGCATTATCAGGTGTAAAAAAACCTGTGATTGCGGTCGCAAATATTAAAAACGATACGATGCAAAGGTTTGATACAGATATTTTAATCAAGAAAATTCGTACCACAATCTTGAAATCTGGGCGTGCACAAATTGCGACAAACTTTACCGGCGAAGATACAACCAGTGACAAAGTTCGCAGCACACGTGGCAACGACGAATATGACCAATCAACATTTGCACAAAAAGGTACTTTGATTGCGCCAAATATGTCGCTGTCTGGTAAAATGATTCAACGTAATTTAAAGTTGCAATCTGGGTGGTTTTCATCTGTTGATACGCGTGTAGAATATTATCTGCAATTAACATTGACCGATTTGAAAACTGGTTTGTCTGTTTGGGAAGACGAACAACCAATTGTCAAAGAAGGTGATCACGCACCAACATGGTAAAAATTGTGCAAAACAACCAAAAGGCCGCAAATGCGGCCTTTCTTTTGTGACGGATAGATTTTGACTAATGTTTCCATTAATCAAAAGGATTTTCCGCTTTTTCATATTCTATTACAATTGGTAAGTGTTCCCAGGATAAAGCTGTCGCAATACCACGACGCAAATACCGTGTATAAGATTCTGGAATATCAGATGCACCACCAACATTTATCAATATCCGCATTGGATGACGACCGGTTTGACGCGCAAATTTAATCTTCATCGCACGTTTTAGGCGTGACATAGGTGGTTGGCGCGCCTCCACTAATTTTTCAACAATTCTGTTTAATAAACTGGTTGGAACTGTTGCGGTTGAAATATCCCATTGCTGATAAATACGTTTGAACATATTTTGAACACCAGTGCCAGTTTCCGCAGATATCGCCAAAATCATTGGCTTTATAATCTGGTGGAAAGAATTTGTAAATTGGTGTTTTAATTTTAATAATTTTTCATCCCTGATTTCAGGTTCAACCAAATCCCACTTGTTCAACGCGACACATAAAATCTTGCCCGCATCATACACACGTGCAGCAATCCCCAATGCCTGGTTTTCTATATTTTTTGTTGCATCCACAACCAAAATTATAACATCGGCCTTGTCAATTGCATCCAATGCCTTTAATGCAGACAATGTTTCAACATCGTCCGTTACCCCAGCCTTGCGACGCAGGCCCGCCGTATCCATAATTACAATATCACGTCCATAAAAACGTGTTGGAATTTTAACAGTATCACGGGTTATACCGGGGGCATCTATAACAATTTGCCGTTTTTCACCCAAAACACGGTTCACAAACGTCGATTTACCCACATTAGGCTGTCCAAGTACGGCAATTTTTAAACGCGTGTCTGGGGCCAATTCTGGCGATTCTGTCGCTATATTTTTTTCAGCCGCAATTTTATCCAGGAATTCGAAAATTTCATCGAACCCACGTTTATGTTCCGCAGAAATCAAAACTGGTTCACCGCAGCCCAATTTATAAAAATCATTTATGTCCGCGACACGTTTCATAGATTCTGCTTTATTAACCAACAATAATACAGGTGCCTTGGTTTTACGGTGTACCAATTTTGCCCATTCCATATCCATAGGCGACAAACCAACGCGACCATCAACCACGAATAACACAGCATCAGCCGACATAACAGCATTTATCGCCATATTTGTTGAATCCGCCGCGATACCAGTTTTGGCATTTTCCAATCCCGCCGTATCGAATAATTCGTATTCCCTGCCCTTTATCATGCCACTGATTGTATCACGTGTAACACCAGGGCGATCATGAACAAGAGCATCACGCGTACCAGTAAGCGCGTTAAATAAAGTTGATTTACCTGTATTCGGGCGACCCGCTATTATAACTTTCATCATTGTTTTTTCCGTTGATTTTTTATAATTATAAAGCAAAAATATAAATAAGCAAATAAAGGAAGAAAAAAATGCATTATAAAACAAAAAGACTACTGACTAATATGCGTGATGCGGTTGTTAATCCAAAAAGTTTTTTTAAACGTATCGTGGCCGATGGTAATATGGAAGAATCCATGTTTTTGGCGTTCATTTATGGTTTAATTGGTGGCGCATTGGTATTGTTTTTGCGTTTAATTGGCGGTTCAACAATTACAATTGGAACAGTGTTTGGCCAGTTAATTATTGTTCCGGTTTTGGCTGTGGCACTGTTATTTGTAATGGGTGGACTGTTGATGTTGATATCCGAAATCACAGGTGGCGAACGTGATTGGGAAATCGCGATAAAAGGATTAGCATCTGTATTTTTTATGTATCCGGTGATTTTAGCATTAAATTCATTGGCATTTAATTGTTGGTCTATGTGGACAGTCAGTATTTTTGTTGATGCGTGGGTTTTATACATGCTGTATTGCATATCGGTATATTGCATGCGTGGAAATAAATTTAATGTAATGTTGGTAATTGGTATATTGGCAGTGTTTATTTTAACAGTCTATGTAACAGATTATCGTGTTGGATGGTTTATGCTGAAAAATGCCACCGCAACATTGTCTTGTTTGTTGTAGTATGTAAAAGGCAAAATATGAAAAATATAGTTAAAATCGTAAAAGAAAAACTATTAGAATATTCACAGAAATCTTTTGAAAAAGACGGTTATGATTTTTGGAATAACCATATAAAACACGTTTTTAAACATGCCCATGATTTAGCAATTAAACGCAGTGCAGATGTCGAAATTTGCGAACTGGCTGCGTTATTTCATGATATGGCCATGGTTGCAGATTTTGGTCCACGTGATGAGCACGAAAAATACGGTGCACAAATGGCACGTTCGATGCTGACCGAATTAAAATATCCAGACGATAAAATCGATTTAGTCGAAAAGTGCGTTTTACATCATCGTAGCAGTAAAAACACCCCACGTAAAACCAAAGAAGAACAAATTCTTGCTGATGCAGATGTAATCGCACATTTTGATAATATTCCATCTTTATTCAGTTTGGCTTATAATAAATTAGGTTTATCGATGGATGAAGGTCGTGAATTTGTTAAAAACAAATTGACAAAAGATTATAAAAAATTAAGTACCAATGGCCAAAAAGAGCTGAAAGAACGGTTTAATACAATCATGGACATATTGTTCATGGAATAAAGATTGTCAGCATATTAGTGACATTTATTACAATTTATGCATATTTGTTTTTATTATTCTTGATATTTTTTTACAGGTTTTATAATTGAAATACAATGCATTAAATGAAGTCATGTCTTTTAATTCTTCTACCCATCGATTTTCTGTATTTATTTTTCTAAATGTTTTGTCTTTTGATAGATTTATACAGTATACATTTTTATTTTTGTATTCTACTTTTTGTGCAGATTGATTGATTATTATCACAGAAAACGAATTACCATTTCTGTATTTTAAAATTTCTGTAATAAATAAATTTACTTTATCGCTAGGTATCTGCACCCATGTAGCAACAATAAAAAACAAGTGTTTGTTTTGAGTATTTAGGGCATTATATAAATTTTGTATACGATTATCATACCGTTGTTTAAAATCATCTAATAAAGGCATAAAATCGTGATTAAATAACATATTATTTTGTTTGTTCCACCAACAATACGCAACTTTTTTGTTTGTATTATATTCTAAACCATCGTAAAACTTATCAAAATGGTTAATTAATAACTCTAAATTAGAATTAAATTCAGAAAAACACAAATCAAAAGGATAAGACATTTCACCTTCTTGTTTTGATGGTTTTAGTCCATTAATTGTTGTGATAACGCGTGGTAAACAATACTCACCAAATGGTATTATTTTGTATTTTGACCACTTTTTTTTGAATCGCTTTAAATTCATACAATAATAATATTTAAAAATTCGCTGACATAATGAGCGACAAAATTCTTTGAATCTTTTTCTCATATTATCCCCCAAAAAACATAAAAATTAAACCACTCCAAGAAAGAGTGGTCGGGGAGTTAGCAATCATACATGTTAAATGATTCCGTGGTTTTCGGGTTGCCCCTGTTTTATAACACACGACCCCCCGACCTTGAAGCCAGGGATAATAACGGTGCAAAAACACCGAAACACCATTTTTAACGATGCTTTCGCACCGAACATGTAAGGCTTGCTACAGCCTCGAACCCAATCTCTTGGATTCGTCTGTCATTATAAGACAGTTATATTTAATATGCAAGATTTAATAAAAATTCGTTCTTGGTCTAATTTAATAAAAAATTTGCAAATGGGTAATTTTATCTCTATAATACAAAAAGTTTGCGGGGGGCAATTATTCATTTTTGCACTTTTTATTCTATGCAACCTGACCGCAGAGAGTGTAAAAACGAATGATTTTCTCCGCAAAAAAAAAATTAAACAATTTAACTTTAACAAATGGAGAAAACTATGTTATTTGGTTTATTAAATAAAAAAGACAAGGATGCAGAACATCCATTAAATCACCCTGTGGCTGTTGAAATTAAATACGGTGATGAAACATTACGTTTGGAAACTGGCCGTATGGCAAAACAGGCAAATGGCGCCGTTTTGGCATCATTGGGTGGCACTATGGTTTTGGCAACTGTGTGTGCTGAAAAAGAAGCAGTCGAAGGTCAAGATTTCTTTCCTTTGACCGTTGATTACCAAGAAAAATTTGCCTCTGCTGGTCGTATTCCTGGTTCCCGCGACAGACGTGAAGGCAAACCATCAACGTCTGAGACATTAATTGCGCGTCTTATTGACCGCCCTATTCGTCCGTTGTTCCCAGAAACATTTAAAAACAAAGTACAAATTATTGCCCAGGTGTTTTCTTATGACAGAAAAAATCAACCTGATATTTTGGCGATGATTGCGTCATCCGCGGCATTGGCTTTGTCTGGGGTTCCTTTCCAAGGGCCAATCGGTGCGGCACGTGTTGGTTATATTGATGGCAAATATGTTTTAAACCCATCAAAAAATGACATTGATACAAAGTCTGAAATGGATTTAGTTGTATCGGCCACCAAAGACGGCGTGTTAATGGTTGAATCTGAAATCGGTGAATTGGATGAAGAAACAACGTTGGGCGCTGTGAAATTTGGTTTTGATCAACAACAGGCTGTTATCAATGCTATTAACGAATTGGTTGAAAATGCTGGTAAAGAACGTTGGGAAATTCCACAAAACAGTGAAGAATATGTCGCAATGGAAAAAGACTTTGCAAGTTTTGAACAACAAATTACTGATGCATTGTTAATCAAAGAAAAATTGGAAAGATTGGGTACATTGGCAGACATTCATGCCCAGGCCAAAGCGCGTATCCCAGAATTATTCCCAGAAACAACAACCGCGACATCCACATTGGAATCTTGGGCGGATGAAATTGTCGAAGGTTTGACTGCACACATTATGCGCAGCAATATTTTGGCTGGGAAACCGCGTATTGACGGAAGAGACACAAAAACAGTTCGTCCAATCGAAATTGAATTGGGTGTATTGCCACGCGCACACGGATCTGCGTTATTCACACGTGGCGAAACCCAGGCATTAGTGTCACTCACATTGGGTGGTGGCAAAGATGCGTTACCAATTGAATCTTTGGACGGTGCCGATGAACGCGATTTCATTTTAAACTATAACTTCCCAGGTTATTCTGTGGGTGAAGCCAAAGGTTTGAAATCGCCTGGTCGTCGTGAATTGGGTCATGGTAATTTGGCATGGCGTGCTTTGCACCCAATGATGCCAAGTCGTGAAAAATTTGACTATGTTGTTCGCGTATGCAGTGATATTTTGGAATCAAATGGTTCTTCATCTATGGCGACAACATGCGGTGCAACATTGGCCATGATGGATGGTGGTGTGCCACTCACCCGTCCGGTTGCCGGTATTGCCATGGGATTAATCAAAGAAGGCGATGATTACGCAATATTGACCGATATTTTGGGTGACGAAGATCACTTGGGCGATATGGATTTCAAAGTAACAGGAACCAAAGACGGTATTACCGCTTTGCAGATGGATATTAAAATCACATCTATTACATTTGAAATTATGAAACATGCGCTTTCCCAAGCAAAAGATGGCCGTATGCACATTTTGGGCAAAATTGAAAAAGCAATCAAGGCCCCACGTGCCAAGGTTTCTGAATATGCGCCACAAATGTATCAAATGAAAATCAATCCAGACAAAGTTCGCGATGTTATTGGCAAAGGTGGTGTTGTGATTCAAGCATTAGTGCGCGAAACAAACACAACAATTGATTTAGAAGATGATGGTACAGTTAAAATTATGGCCACATCGAAGGAAGATGCCGACAATGCAATCGCACGCATCAAAGAAATCGTTGCCGAACCCGAAGTTGGCGAGATTTACAAAGGTGTTGTTTCCGGCATGAAAGATTTTGGTTTGTTCGTGAAAATCTTGAACGGATTCGAGGCAATGGTTCATATTTCCGAAATCACCGGCGAACGTTTGAACAAAATTGAAGACGCCAAAATCAAAGAAGGTGACACAGTTTATGTTCGTTACTTGGGGGCTGACAAACGTGGTAAAACACGTATGTCCATGGTTGGTATCGACCAAAAAACAGGTAAAGAAATCAAAAAGTAATATGAAAAAACAGCCCTGTTTTTCCAGGGCTGTTTTTTAAATCACGAGCGATAGGCAAAAACAATGGATTTAAAAAATATTGATACACGTTTATATGATGCCGCCCAACATTGGTCTGATGCACAATGGGCGCGTTTTTTGCAAGTGGATACAAAAGAAATTCCATCTATTCGTAATTATATGAATGGAAAAGACGAACAAGGAAACCTACGATTTTTGGCTGGTGTTTTTATAGAAAAAAATAAAGATAAATATGATTGGTGGTTCCATTTGGCGTCTTATTGTTATTCCACAAAAGAACCTTTTGCAACATATGACAAAGCATTAGATTTTTCTAAACGTTTCTTGTTAGGGTTCAATTTCAATAAAACACAACAAAAGTTATTAGATATTCCCAGATACTCTGCTATGATGATGAAAATACATGGGGAAAGATAAGGGGTTTTTATATGACGGATTCAAACAGATTAAAATGGACAGATGCAGATTGGGCAAAATATTTAAATTGTTCTGTTGAAAACATCAAGGAATATAAAAAGATTTTATCCAAAAATATTATTATGAGCATAAAAGCGCTTGGCCCTGATTACCGTATGTATGAATTTCAAATATGGAAACTGGTTGTTGGTCCAAAAGGAAGAAAAATAAAACAACCAGTATTTTTTGATTTTTGGCATCAATCTCTTAACCGGACCGAGGTCGCCGATAATGCAAACACTATAATTTCATCATTAAAGTTAAAAGATGAAGTAGCGGCAAAATTGAACGTTCCCAAGGCAGCAGTTCAAATGATGTTAATTCGTGAAAAATAAGGAGAGATAATATAAATATAGAATCTTTTTAATATTCTAACCACAGCAATACAATTACTATATATAAAAAACAAAGGATGAAATAATGGATTTAAATGAAATGATGGCCCAGGCCAAAGATTTACAGGCGCGCGTTGGTGCCGCCCAGGATGCATTGGCGGATGTCCGCGTCAAAGGATTGGCAGGAAATGGTGCATGTATTATTGAAATGACCGGAAAATACGATATTGTTAATGTCATTTTGTCAAATGACGCAATGAAAAACACGCCGGAAAACCTGGCCAAGATTGTACTGGATGCCTTGCATGATGCAAAAGCCAAGGCCGATGTCATTATTGATAAAGCAATGACTGATGCGACCCATGGTATAGAATTGCCGTTTTAAAAAAACCGCCATTTCGGCGGTTTTATTTTATTTTGCTGTCTTCGCGGGTGCGATAATTATTGATTTTGTTCGTTCGTCTGGCTTTGATTTAGATTCCAGCGCACCTTTGTCACCAATAATTTCCATAATACGCGCGAATAATTCAGGAACGGCATCTTTACCCTGGCCCAACACCCTTTTATCACCCTTGGTCATTACAGAAATTTTTACTTTGTCGCCCTGCCCCAAGAATTCAAAAACCTTTTTCATTTTGATTTGCAAATCGTTTTCTTCGATAAATGGTTTTACCCATACATCGCGCAAACCCACAGTTTTTTGATTTTTGCGTGCCTCGGATGCACGTTTTTTTTGTTCGTATTTATACTTGCCATAGTCCATAATTTTAACAATTGGCGTATCGGCAGAACTGTTTATTTCAACCAGGTCTAATTCGGCATTAGCCGCCAATTCCAAGGCCTGGGACGTGGGCATAACCCCCAAGTTTTGACCATCACTGTTAATTACATGAACAGATTTTGCAAAAATCCGATCGTTTATGCGCGGACCGTTATCGCGCCGATTATCACGGTTATTCATATTTGGTTTAATGTTCGGCTCCTTTGTATTACCTGGGTGTAATTATTGAATATATTTATTGATTTTTCAACAATTTTTGCAATTCTTGTAACGCCGCCCAAACATCGCGTTTTGCAGATGGCTTTAAAAGCAAATAATTTGGGTGATATATCGACATAACCTGGATTCCGCCATCAATTTCTGTGATTTTACCATGCGCATGCGACAGTTGGATATTCGCAATTTCTTTGGCTGGTGTTGCACCAAGTGTCAAAATCATTTTTGGATGCAAAAATTCTAATAATCTGGTTACAAACGGACGTACCAGTGCTAATTCTTGGTCTGTGGGGGTCCTGCCGCCGGGGGTACGCCAAAATATAATAGGGACAATGGATACAATATCCCTGTTCATATCAATGGCCGCCAACATTTTATCCAATAAATCCCCAGATGCCCCTGACAAGATTCGTCCAGACGAATCATCATCAACCCCAGGGACATCGGTTATAATAACCAATCCATTTGGATTTTTTGCAATATTTGGCAATACTGTGTTTGTTGTTACATCACGCAGCGGATGGTTAAATTCACCAATCATACGAACCAGGTTGTCTATATCCGCTGGTCTTGATGCCATAGAATTCGCAGTTTCCACAGTCACAGTACAAACCGGCGCAATTGGTGGGACAACGGTCACAGACCCAATTTTTGGATCGTTTGTAACCGATTTAGTTGCAGATGAATCTTCCCATTTTTTACGTAAAGCCAGCGGAACATCCGTGATTTCCCAACGGACTCCGGCTAGATCTAGGTCTTGGATATTGTATTTATTCATTTTTTTTATGTTTCCACTTGCTTTTACGATTATCTTAATATAGAATAGTTCATGAGTAACAAAAACTCAAGGGAGTATTTTCATGAAAGTAAAAAACTTTGCTTTGTTGGCGGGTGTTGCTGGCATGTTGGCCGCATGTGGCGGTTCCAGTGTCGTTGAACCAGCTGACTTGAATAATCAACGCGTGTTCTTCGCATTCAATTCTTCTGAAATTTCTGACGAAGCCAACGATATGTTGTTGGGTCAATCTTTGTACATGAAAAATCACGAAGATGTGAAAGTCCAAATTGCTGGTAATTGCGACGAACGTGGTTCCACAGAATACAACTTGGCATTGGGTGCACGTCGTGCAAATGCTGCAAAAGCAGTGTTAGTTAAAGACGGTATCGATGCGAAACGTATTTCTACTATTTCCTATGGTAAAGAACGTCCTTTGGTAAAAGGTACGGGCGAAGCCGTTTGGAAAATGAACCGTAACGCAACAACAACTGTTAAATAATAGTTAGTTGAAAAATTCGAAAAAACGCCGGCAAATGCCGGTGTTTTTTTATTAGTTTTTTATATCTTATTTTGTTAATTTTTCAACCAATTCATTCATCTCGATACGATTTATGAATTTCAAAATAATCTGCCCTGCCCCGCCACGACGTTCAATAATTTTAACAGATACTTTTAACGATTTTTGGATATCTTTTTCTATTTTTTTAATATCAGCCGTCGCAATCGTTCTGTTTTTGAATTTACGACTGGTGCTGGCACGTTTGACGTTTTTAACACGCGATGCCACGTCCGCCACAGATAATTTATTGCTGACAATTTCATTTGCCAATGCCACAGGGTCGTCCGCCACCGCAATCGTACGCGCATGTGATGCAGAAATCGCGCCATTCGATACCATTTCACGCACAGATTCTGGTAAATCTAGTATACGTACAGAATTACGGATATAACTGTCTGATTTGCCAATTAACCGCGACACATCTGCCATATCGTAGCCACATTTATCCATTAAATTTTTATATGCGGCGGCCTCTTCTATGGGATCCAGATTTTCACGTTGAACATTTTCAATTAACGAGATTTCCATCGCGTTATTGTCATCTAAACTCTTTACAACCGCAGGAATTTCATTGAGTCCCGCCATTTTCGAAGCACGAAACCTGCGTTCACCGGCCACTATTTCGTAATTATAAGGACGATTTTTCACAGCACGCAATAAAATTGGTTGTAACACACCCTTTTCTTTTATCGAAGCCGCCAAATCTTGTAATTCAGCCTCTTTAAATGTTTTACGCGGCTGGTCTGGGTTTGCACCAATTTGTACCAATGGAATTTGTTTGATAACAACACGTTCGCCACCTGTTAAGATGGAAATATCAGGAATGCCACCCATTTCCGCCTGGATATCAGCCAAACCTTTGCCTAAACCGAATTTTGATGCCATTTTATTCCCCCTGCTCTAATTTAGTTACTATTTCAGTTGCGACCCGTAAATAACTTTGTGCGCCTGTTGAATTAAAATCGTAAAACAATGCAGGCTTGCCGTGACTGGGTGCCTCGGACACACGGACGTTACGTGGAATTACTGTTTTAAATACTGTATCACCAAAGGTTTTACGAACGTCATTTTCAACATCGCGTGTCATAGAATAACGTTTATCGTACATAGTCAGTAATACACCCAAGATTTTTAAATTTGGATTCCATTTTTGTTGAACTATGTTAATAGTATTAATCAACTGGCGAATTCCTTCGAGCGCAAAGAATTCACACTGTAACGGAATAATTACACTATCCGCCGCATTCAAAGCATTTAACGTTAAATGACCCAATGCCGGCGGGCAATCTAGTAATATATAATCATAATATTCCAAAACAGGCTGCAACGCGTCACGTAAACGATATTCACGATTTTCGATTTCTAGCAAATCAACCTCGGCCCCGGCGAGTTCTAAACTGGACGGCAACAAATGTAACCCAGGGACAGCCGTTGTTAAAATATTATCAGCAATATTACTGGTTCCCATAATTACACCATACACACTTTGATTATGTCCGGCACGCACAAACCCAAGTCCAGTACCGGCGTTGCCTTGTTGATCCAAATCAATTAACAACACACGTTTTTTAATCGCAGCCAACGATGCACCAATATTTATAGCCGTTGTAGTTTTACCAACACCGCCTTTTTGATTTGCAAATGCTATTATCCTGGTCATAGAAAACACTTCCTTTTTTCAAACAAAATAATAGGCTATTTTTTACGATTCGGTCAAGTAATATAAAAAATATAATTTTTTTACAGTAAATTCAAATCATTACATCTTGTTTCACATGAAATCAAAATATTTTTTGTGTAAATGTTTTTCAACAATGCCGTTCATACAAAACATAAAAAAATACCGGTACTTGCCGGTAATTTTTTAAAAACCCTAAGTTTTTCAACATATTGACTTGTGTTTTCGTAAAAACTACCGGCTTTTTTTAACATTTATAATAAAGCCGTCACCAGTTTTAGATGGAAACAGTTCAAACCCAAAATGGTATTTTCGTTTTGCCGTATCAACCTCGGTCATTATATCACGACCTTTTAATAAAAAGAGTTCGTATTTTGTTTTATGCACGTAATCCAGAATTTTTATCAATGGCGCAAAAGCGCGCGCTGTGAACACATATTTCTGTGACAAATCTAATTTGGCAATATAATCTTCGACACGACCATGATAAATGGTCAGGTTACCCAAGTTTAATTGTTTTTTTACCTCTGTCAAAAAAGAAACCTTTTTACCAATTGATTCAATACACGTAACATTCCATCCCATTATTGCCAATACAACCCCGGGAAACCCAGCACCAGAGCCCAGGTCGATTATATCAGTATTTTTAGGCAAAAAATCAGCCAACTGCGCAGAATCAGCGATATGACGGTTATCAATATCATTCAACGTACTGGGCGCGACCAGATTCATACGCGACGACCATTCGCATAATAATTTTTTATATTGTTCAAATTTAACTTTGTTTTCCATAAAAAATATTTTAACATATAAAAGCTATGAAACAATCAAAAATATTCTTTTTTGTGTCTGGGGGGCTGGTTGCCTGTTTGGTGGCCATTCATTTACTGGGCATACGCGAACCTGCAAACGAAACAGTTAATAAAATACCAACAACCAGTTATGGCGCGTTTTTGGCGGCTCAGCATGCTTTATATACAAATAATTTTGATAAGGCAGGCGAATTTTTACAAGACATTGACGATAATGCCAAAGAATATAAATCTGTCGAAGAAATACGCGTCCTGACGGACTTTTTGAACGGTATTATCCCATCAAATGTTTCAAATTTAAGCAAGCAAAAAACAATTATTTCGCGTATCTTGGTTGATGCTAATTTGATACAAAACGATAAATGGACAGATGTTTACAACAAACATAAAAATGACACTGTGCGTATGATGTCGCCATTTCGTATATGGTCTGGGGTTGCAATCAATCATATCACAGAAACGTTAAAATTTATCGATAAACTGGAAACAAATCCGTCATGGCAATCATTCTTGCGCGGTCAAATATATGCAGAGCAGGGCAAAATCCAAAAAGCAACGGATGCATTTGATGCCGTTTCGCCAGAATTCCTGAATATAAATGATTATTTGTATTTAATGTCTTTTTATAAACATAATAACTTGGGAAAACAGGCCAATTCATTGCGTACACGCTTTACTACAAAACCAGGCAGTATGTTTATGATAAATTATACAGATGTGCCTGATTGGTCTGTGTATGCGGGATATAAAAACCAATTATCGTTTAATTTAATTCAAACTGTGGCACATACACAATCAATAACGCATTCCGATTTAGCATTATTGTTGTTACATTTTGCAAAAAATATGGCCGATGATAATACTGTTCATAATGATGCTGTGAATTACCATGCGGGCCTGTATATGCTGAAAAACAACGGAAATTACAACAAATATTTTTCTAAAATTGATGAACACAGCCCTTATTATCCTTTTGTGAATTTACGTATTGCCGAATTAAACAATGACGAGGGGGCGATAAAAAAAGCAATAGACGCACAACCATTGTTTATGCCTGCGGTAAAAAAACTTGTAGATAAACAAGTGCAAAGGGGCGATAAACGTTCTGCATTACAAACATTGAATAAAAGTTTGGGTAACACAAATATCTCAACAGATGCCCAGGCTTTTCTGTACAAAATACGTGCAGATGTGAACTTTATCTTTGGTGACATAAATGCCGCACAAAAAGATTTAAATTCAGCAAAGATATTTTTAACAAACCCAGATCCCGATTTGTTTAATACCCAGGCAAAAATCTGGGCCAGCAATGGCGAAGAGTTAGATAAAGCATACATGTATGCATTACAATTGGTGCAATTTGCACCTATGAACGCGTGTGCTTGGGATACATTGGGTTACGTTATGCGTACCCGCGAAGGTGTTGATGCGGCATTGGATATTACCGAAAGGGTAGGGGAATTGGCAAATTCTTGTTCGTCTTTGTTTGAACACTTGGGCGATATGTATATGGAAATAGGCGAGATAAAATTGGCGCACGATGCATATTTACGTGCGATTGAATTATCTGATGATGGCTTAACAATAAAACCTGTATTAGAAAAGAAATTAAGAAAGGCAGAGTAATGGTATATAAAACTGTTGGTATTATTGGTGCAGGCGCCTGGGGAACAGCGTTGGCGATAAATATTGCACGGGGTGGCACAAACGTAATCTTATGGTCATTTGATGGCGAATATATGCATTTTAATGGTGTTGACATACCAAACAACCTGACAATTGTACGTGAACCGGCGAAGTTAGCGGATACGGATGTATGGCTTAATGTGACGCCATCATCTTTCTTCCGCGAAACAATGCGTAAATTTACAGAGTTTTATAATGATCAACCTGTTATTATTTGTACCAAGGGTGCAGACAGCAAAACACATAAATTTATGTCCGAAATATTGCAAGACGAACTGCCAACGTGCATTGATTTTGGTGTATTATCTGGACCACAATTCGCGGCCGAGGTGGCATCTGGTGCACCAACCGGGTCCACATTAGCCGGAACAAAACGCGTTTTGGACGCGGGCAGGGCGGTTTTAAACCTGGCGTATTTGGATGAAACAGACGATATAATTGGTACGCAAATATCCGGGGTTGGCAAAAATGTCATGGCATTAATTTCTGGGTTTATCAGCGTAAAGATTCAATCAGAAAACGAACGTGCATTGATTTTCACCCGTTGCTGTAATGAAATTATCAATTTGGGGATTGCAATGGGTGCCAAAATAGAAACATTTACCGGTCTTTGCGGCCTGGGTGATTTGTTTTTATCGGCCACATCCCGTACCAGTCGTAATTATGCTGGCGGCGTCGCAATTGCAAATGATATAACCCCAGACGGCACAGTCGAAGGAATTTTCGCATTCGATACAATTTTGACACGCGCAAAAAAAATTGGGATAAAAACCCTAATCTTGAACGATATGTATAAGCAAATGAAATTATAATTATATATTTCAAAATAAATAATAAACGTATCCACCATAGGCGATTAGAAATACCCCACCCATCCAACGTGGAATTTTGCCCCATATTCCGCATATCAACAGTAAAACAGTTACAAATGCCATTATACTGTAACTGGTCCACATTTTTGGGACATCAACGGCACGCACAATTCCCATACTGCCAACAATTAAAAAAATATTTGCTATATTACTGCCTACGACGTTGCCAAATGCGATTGCGCTTTGTCTGTGTATTGCAGCAACAACCGATACAGTAACCTCGGGCAGGGATGTTCCAAACGCAATCAAAGTTAAACCTATTACTGATTTAGGTATCCCAAACGTATTCGCAATTTTAGATGCTGTATCAACCAATAAATCTGCACCCCATACGATACCTGCAATTCCCAGAATAGCAAAAAATGCCAACCATGCTGCTGATTTCTTTAATTTCACATGTGTTTTTGCCTTGGTTGCCTCGTCTTCTTCTTGTTTATCGTAACAGATCATAAAATAACCGGTTATAGACAACAATAAAAACACACCTATAATCGAATCCAGATACCCAAAAGCCATTATCACACCTAACATCATAGCAGATAACAATATAAACAAACCATCCCTGCGAAAATTTTCTTTATTTATACGAATTGGATGTATTAATGCCGCAAGCCCCAGGATGAATAAAATATTTGAAATATTACTGCCAATTACATTACCAAAAGCAATATCCGGGGCAGGTGGGTTTGATAATATTGCACTGAGTGATGCTGATAATTCTGGTAACGATGTACCAATTCCCATTAATAAAATACCGATAATTAATGGTGACAATCGTAATTTATGCGCCAATGCAATTCCACTTTGGACCAACAGCTCACCGCCACCAACCAATAATAATAATCCAAAAGCGAATAACAGATAATCCATTTTATATAGTCCAAATTTGCGTTATTTTGACCGTACACGCAATTTTATTATTCATACCGCAAACTGTCAATTGGATTTAATTTCGCTGCCTTAATCGCGGGAAAAACGCCAGATGCCAAACCAACAACAATCGCGACCGTAACCGATACAACAACTGGCCAAATACTGAGTGGCACATTATACCCCAATACAAAACGACCAATACCTTGGGCTAAACCTTCGCCAAGGACTAATCCGGTCATAGAACCAATGAACGAAATCAAAACAGATTCCGATAAAAATTGAATAATGATATTTTTTTCACGTGCACCTATCGCCTTGCGTACCCCAATTTCACGTGTACGTTCAGCAACAGATACCAACATCATATTCATAATTCCAATTGATCCAACCAATAATGACACGGCCGCAATCGCCACCAATAATAATTTGATATACCCCGTAACCGTCGTCATTGTTTCCATTACTTGTTTCATATCCGTGATTTGGAAATCATCGTCGTCACTTTCCTTTAATTTATGACGCGAACGCAAAATCGCCGTAATTTGTTCTGTTGCGATATTATTATCAGCATCCTGGTACAATTTCAAAGTAATTGATTGAACTGCTTTTGGGAAACGACTGCCGGACAAACGTTTTTTTAATGTTGTGATAGGTATTATTACCATATCATCAGCACTCCCCATTCCAGAATCCCCTTTGGCCTTGGTAACACCGATAACAACAAATGGCGTGTTTTGAATCCTGATTATTTGGCCAACAGGATTACGTGGCATCCCCAGTTCATTCGCAGTATCAGGTCCAATTACCGCATACGTTGATGCATTTTTAACCGCGTCCATATCCAGAAAAGCACCGTATTCAACGTCTATATTTTGAACGGTTTGATAATCTGGATACACGCCAACCATTGATGTAGACCAGTTTTTATTTCCATATACAACCTGGGCCGATGAATTTTGCATAGGACTGACCGCCGCGACATCTGGTAATGTTGCCAAATATTCAGCATCATCGATTGTGAGTGTTTGTCTGTTTCCCATACGAACACCGCCAACACGCGCAGCCCCCGCACGAATAACAATTGTATTTGTCCCCAGTGATGAAAATTGGTCTGTGATTTCTTGCTGTACCGTTTCACCGACCGCAACCATTATCACAACCGCCATAACACCGATAATAATACCCAAAACGGTCAAAAAAGAACGCAATTTATTACCACTGATTGACAGCCAAGATTCTTTCAAAATATCGTTAAAGGTCATTTTGATTCCTTTTTCTGTTTTGGCATTAAATCAGCCTCGGACCGTGGGATTTTTCCGTCATATGTTATACGACCGTCATAAATATGAATTAGTCTGTCCGAATATTTTGCAATATCAAATTCATGGGTAATCATAACAATCGTTATTCCCAATTCTTTATTTAATTTTTTAAAAAATTGCAAAATCTCGTTACCCATTTTCGAATCCAGCGCACCTGTTGGTTCGTCTGCTAAAATTAATTTTGGTGTTCCGGCCAGTGCACGCGCAATCGCAACACGTTGTTTCATTCCACCAGACAGTTGCGTAGGTAAATATGTTTCGAAATTTTCCAAGCCCACCAATTTCAACATTTCGCGGGCCTTTCTAATACGTTCATCCATCGGTAATCCACGATACATCAAAGGCAACATTACGTTGTCCAAAATATTTCTTTTGGGTAATAAATTAAAATTTTGAAATACAAAACCAATGTATTCATTACGTATTTTAGCAAGTTCATCAGCCGTCATCGTGGATATATCGCGACCATATAACCTATACGTTCCAGATGTTGCACTATCCAGCGCACCAATGATATTCATACATGTTGATTTTCCGGACCCTGATGGCCCCATAATAGATATAAATTCGCCACCGCGTACGTTAAAACTGATATCGAATAAAACCTGTTGTGTTCCGCCAATTTCCAAAGGGAAACTTTTACAAATTTTATCCATAGAAATTACATCTGGTTGCACAGCCATTATTTATTTCCTGATTACATTGGACCGCCACCCATTGGACCACCACGTTTCGCCGATTTTTTAAGTGATGATGCCTGGCCCATACGACCGACAATAATTTTATCCCCAGATTGAATTCTGTCAGAAATAATTTCTGTTTCAGTCGCTGTAACCAAGCCTTTTTTGTATGGAATTATTATTGCTTTTTTATCACGCAAAATTGCCAAATGGTTTGCCGTTGATATATCTTTGGCCTTTTCATCTATATTTTCAAAAGATTTCAGTAAAAACGCAGAATTTTGTGCATACCAAACATCTTCGGCGCGGTTGACGATAATTGTTACGAACGCGGTCATTCCTGGCATCAGTCGCAAATCAGCATTATCAACATCAATCACAACAGTATAAACAACGACGTTTGATGTTGTTGTTGGCGATAATCTAATTTGACGAACAACACCATTAAATGTATCCCCGGAATATGCATCAACAGTGAATGTCACATGTTGACCTTGTTGAATCATACCAATATCAGCCTCGCTGACGGCTGTTTCTATTTGCATTTTTGTTAAATCTTCGGCAATTTCAAATAAGTCAGGCGTTTGGAAAGATGCCGCAACAGTTTGACCTTTATCAACCTTGCGCGATATCACAGTTCCATTTACAGGAGACGTAATTGTTGCATAGCCCAAATTAGTTACAGCCTTGTCATATTGAGATTGCGCACGCACAACAGATGCCTCGGCCTGTTCATATTGCATTTGTGACTGTTCCATTTCCGAACTGGCAATAAAATCATTTTCAAACAGGTATTTGTTACGTTCATATTCATTTTTAGCATAATTACGTTGTGATTTTGCAGAATCCAAAGATGCCTTGGCTTCATCAACAGATGCCTGTAATACCGATGGTTCAATTTTTAGTAATTTATCCCCTTGTTTTACCTGGGTATTAAAATCAGCAAAGATTTCTTCGATTGTGCCGGATACTTGGGAACCAACACTAACGGTATTAACAGGGCTGATTTCCCCGGTCGCACTGACGACTTGTTCTAAATCACCACGTTTAATATCAACCGTGACAAAGTTGCCCTTGTTCCCGGTGTTTTTAGCTGTGCCATAAAAAGCCCAAAAAAACAGTACAGCAACCAATATTATCAGCAAAGACCACCATATATGACGCAAAGGCCATGTAAAAAACTGTTTAATTTTATTTAACATCTATCTCTCCGTCTAATCCTGATTGTATATCACCAATTGCCAATGCAACCGCCGCACGTTTAACATACAAATCGTATTTTGCAGCATTATTTTGATTGCGCGCATCAATTAAATCACTTTGTGCTTGTTGCCAATCAAGCATAGTGCTACGTCCAACCTTGTACATTCCTGATGTCACGCGTTCATTTTCTGTTGCAGACTTTAATAAAGAACCCGTTTGTTCCAAAACAGTTTTGGCTGTTTTGTAATTTTGATACGCGGTAAATACATCCATCATCGCATTATTGCGAACCGCACGTTCAGATTCAACCGCCGCATCATAATTTGCGACCGCCGCGCGCGTGCTGTACATATTTGCAAAACCGGCAAATATTGGCATAGATATAGATATCCCAACCTTGCCAGTTGCACGTTCCGACATATGATCAAACATTCCATCCACAGATTTTGCACTCACACCGACATCCGCACTCGCCGAAACAGACGGCAAATGACTCAAAAACGCACTGTTTCTACGATTCCATGCTGCATCTTTATTTGCGGTTGCTTTCAATAAATCTGGGCGTTTTTTTCGCGCAATTTCGATTAAATTATCAATATCTTCACTTTCGGCGTCACTGCCAAACGTACTTGGCATATCTGCAATTGTAATTTCTTGGTTTGCAGGAAATGACAATTTGGTAAGTAATGTACCCTTGGAAATTTCACGATTATTTTTTGCACGTTCCAATTTTAATTCAGCCGAAGCCAGCGTTGTATCCGCCTTGTACACATCAGCCTTGGCCACGGCACCAGCTTTGAATTTTTTATCGGCGGTATCTTTTGCGGTTTTTGCAACTTTGAGCGCTGATTCTGCCGCTTCGACATTTGCGTCGGCATTCAATAATTCGTAATACGCACCAATCACAGAATATACATAATTTTGAACTGTTTCGTCATAATCAAAACCGGCAGCACGATATGTTGCCAAAGCCTCGGCAAAATCAGATGAACGCTTTCCAAAATCGAAAATTAAATACGATGCAGATAGTGATCCACTGTAATTCCAATCATCATGCACACGATGATTGCGCCCGGCATGCATTGACGCATCTATTTTTGGAAGATATTTTGAATACTTTGCATTTTTTGTAAAATGTGCAGAACGATATGACGCGTATGCTGCCGCGGTTTGCGGATTACGACACAAACCAAAATTCACAACTTGTTGTAATGTTAATGTTGTATCTGGGACAGTTCGCATCGTTGCACAATCGTCCGTTGCAAAAGCAAAAGTCGGTATAAAAGCAAAAATCAGGCTATATTTTTTCATACAATCTCTCTCGGCGTTATTATATAGAAAACAGGCAAATATTGCAACAAAAAACAGTCGAATAAACCAGGTGTTTTTTATCATAATTTTTATGTTGCAATAATATTTTTTTTTGTTTAATATGCAAGCACGTATCGATGGCCAGGTGGCAGAGTGGTTATGCAGAGGACTGCAAATCCTTGGATGCCGGTTCGATTCCGACCCTGGCCTCCATAAAATTCCAATATGATTGAAAGTTTAACCTTAACAGATTTTCGCAATCACAAAATATCACGTATTGATGCGCGTGGCGCCAAAAATATTATTATAATTGGTGAAAACGGTGCTGGGAAAACAGCAATACTGGAAGCCATATCTATGCTTTCTGGTGATAAAGGTATGCGTGGTGCAGACATGACCGACATCGCCTGTTTTTCTGGAACCGGCGGATTTTCTGTATTCAGTAAAACTGCTGATGGCGATTCTTTATGTGTATATTTTAATTCTGGGGATAATAATCGACATGCAAAAATAAACGATGAAAATGCAAATCTGGGTGATTTAGGGGACATGTTACGTATCGTTTGGATTTCACCAAAAGAAGACAGATTATTTGTTGATTCATCGGCAGACAGGCGTGCATTTTTTGACAGATTAGCAAGTAATTTTGATTCTAATCACAGTGGACGCACGGCAAAATTTGCAAAATTATTATCCGAACGTGCTTTTGCCCTCAAAAATGGTGCGGATGCAAATTGGTTAAATGCTTTGGATAATCAACTGGCTGCGGTTGCAGTTGCAATTGCCACAACGCGTGTGCAATACGCAGGTGAAATAAATTATTTTCTAACCAGGTTTTCTGTGTCAGTTGATGGGTTAATTGAAAAAATGATTATAAATAACATGACACCTGCGGCAGCAGAACGCGAATATCGGGAATATTTGTATCAAAATCGTGAATTAATTGGTGACAAAATGGTACTAGACGGTCCGCATAAAGCTGATTTTGGTATGTTTAACAACGAATTAAATTTACCTGTACGGCTTACCAGTACAGGCCAACAAAAATCTGCACTGTTTGATTTAATTCTGGCACATACAAATTTGTTGCATACAAAAACAAAACACGATTGTATTGTTTTGTTTGACGAGGCCGCTGCCCACCTGGATTCAAAATCACGTGCAAAAATTTTTAGCGATTTAAACACAAATCATACCCAGGTTTGGGCAACAGGTTTAGATATTGGTTCTTTTACAGATATTCCTAATGCTGTAATTGTTACTTGCCATAATGGTGAAATAAATAATATACTGTACAATAAAGAAGGATGATATGGCACGAATTGATTATCAACTGTTATTAGATAATGCTTTGAAATCTGTGGTCAAGGACGCATTAGTATATGCCCAGATAAATGGGTTGGGTGATGGCGCACACTTTTTTATAACGTTTAAAACACGTGATGCTGGCGTTGTTTTGCCTGATTTTTTACGTATGCGTTACCCAGATGTTATGACAATCGTGTTGCAATATTCCTATAATAATTTACATGTATCCGACAAAGAGTTTGGCGTACAATTGACGTTTGATGGGCGTCCTTTCTTTATCCGTGTACCTTTTTCTGCGTTGGTTGAATTCAAAGATCCGTCAGTTGACTTTATTTTAACATTTCATCCAAAAAGCCAACCAGATGCGGCTGATAATGATATGGAATTGCCGTTGGATGAAAATAAAAATTCTGTACCTGACGAAGGGCGCATTGTATCACTGGATGAATTTAGAAAACGTAAAAACAGTTAAAAACACCGGCAAATGCCGGTAGGATTATACCCACAAAATTTTTATAAATTTTGCGGGGCCCTGTGAAAAAAATACCGGCAAATGCCGGTATTTTTATTTGTTTTTTTATTTATTATATTTCGGCACGAACCTCAGTAACTTCGTAACATTCAACACGGTCGCCTTCTTTCAGGTCGTTGTATTTATCAAAACTCATACCGAATTCAACACCACCGGATACTTCTTTGACCTCGTTCTTTTCACGACGTAGTTCACCAATTTTACCATCGTAAATAACAACATTATCACGAAGCAAACGTACAAAAGCATCTTTTTTAATTACACCTTCGGTCATACGACAACCGGCCACACGCGTGCCTTTGCCCACAGTAAACAGAGCAATAACATCGGCATAACCAATAAAGTTTTCTTTCTTTTCTGGCGCTAATTTACCAGATAAAATTTCTTTTACTTCATCTGTGATACGATAAACAACACTGTGATAACGGATATCAACACCATTATTACGCGCCATATCACGAACTGTACTGTCTGCACGAACATTAAATGCGATTATAACCGCCCCAGATGCAGTTGCCAATCTAATATCGCCTTCGGTAATTTGACCCACACCCGCAGATAATATATCAACACCAACTTTATCAGTATTAATACCACGCAACATGTCGGTAATTGCCTCAACCGAACCTTGCACATCAGCACGCAATACAATAGGTAATATTAACTTTTTAGATTCATCACGCGCCGCGAACAAATCTTGTAATGATGAACGTTTAATAGCATTTGCTTTATCTTTGGCCTGTTGCACACGGTATGCAGCAACTTCACGGGTTTGTGCCTCGGTTTCCATAACACGTAATTCATCCCCAGCAGCAGGTACAGAATCTAAACCTAACACCATCACAGGTTGACCAGGACGCACCGATTTTACACGTTCACCAAAAGAGTTTATTAATCCACGAACACGCCCAAATGTTTCACCAACAACGAAAACATCACCGATTTTTAATGTACCTTGGCGAATTATCATCGTTGCGACCGCGCCCAATCCACGTTCCATTTTAGCCTCTACCACATTGGCCACCGCGGGCATATCAGCATCGGCACGCAAATCCATCATTTCGGCTTGTAATAAAATAGCCTCTTCTAACTTGTCCAAATTTGTTCTTTTTTTAGCGGAAATTTCAACACATTGAACATCACCACCCATTGATTCAACTTGGACTTCTTGTTGTAACAAATCAATTTTAACTTTTTCTGGATTTGCCTCGGGCAAGTCGCATTTGTTAATAGCAACAATAAATGGTACTTTGGCCGCACGAATATGGTTTATCGCCTCAATAGTTTGCGGCATAATGGAATCGTTGGCAGCCACAACCAAAACGACTATATCTGCCATTTGTGCACCACGCGCACGCATAGCGGTAAATGTTTCATGACCCGGTGTATCCAAAAATGTTATAACCGCACCAGATGCCGTTTTAACCTCGTACGAGGAAATATGTTGTGTAATTCCACCAGCCTCGCCAGCAGCCACGTTTGCATCACGGAAAGCATCCAAAAGAGATGTTTTACCGTGGTCCACATGTCCTACAACTGTTACAATTGGTGCACGTGGGGTCAGGTTTTCTGGATTAGGCATACGTTCTAATTGGTCGGCATAAGGTTTCACAACAACACGTTTAACCGTTGCACCAAATTCACCAGCAATTAATTCTGCGGTATCTGCATCGATTGATTGATTAACAGACACCATCATACCCATTTCCATCAATTTTTTAATAACATTACCAACCTTTTCCGCCAACGCGTTTGCTAAATCTTTGACAGATATTGTTTCACCCAGTGTTACAACACGTTCGACCTTTTGTGGCGCAGAAAACACGGCACGGGCTTTTTCACGGAATCTTTTCAAAGACGCCTCGGAACGTCTGCGATTAGCACCACGTAATTCGATTTCATCGTCGTCTTCGTCATCACTCATAATAATATCATGAATAGAGATTTTACCGGCTTTTTTAAAATCTTTTTTGAAAGACTTATTATTTTTCATACCAGATTCATCGTCATCGTTATTATTACGATTTGATTTTTGATGATTTGTGAATTGTTGTTTTTTATTACCACGTTCAGCCTGGGGCATAATTGCAGGTTCCAACGCTTCGGCTTCGGCGGCCATTTCATTTTCGCGGGCACTTAACTGGTTTTTAATCTGTTCGTATTCAGCAGCCTCGCGCGCAATTTCCGCCTCACGCGCGGCGGCAGCGGCGGCTTCGGCAGCCTGACGTTTTTTCTGTTCTTCTTCGCGTGCACGCGCAGCCTCTAATACGGCGCGTAATTTTTCATCAGCAGCGCTATGTTGAACAACAGGCTTGTCTGGTTCATCACGCAGTTCATTGCTGCCTGGGGCAACAATACGGCGACGGCGTTCTACAAAAACGGCATCGCCTTTTTTGCTTTGCACCGCGCCCAAAGTTACAGATTTTCCAAGAGTTAATGTTGCCATTAATTTTGCCCTTTATTGTTTTTATTAGTCTTCTGTTATGTTATATGCCAATTCACGTGCTTTCATAATAACACGACCAGCCAAACGCGCAGACATTGTATCTTCGCCCAAAATTTCAACCAATTCATCCGTCGACAAGTCGGCTAAATCAGCCAAAGTTTTAATGCCAGATTCGCCCAATTTCATTAATATTGGACGTTGTACAAATGAAAAGTCTAACAAATCGTCTGTCATGCCCATTGCATGTCCATTATCACGATAATCTTGTTCTTGTTTATTTAAGTAATCTTTGGCACGTTTTTGCAATTCAGCCGCCAATTCTTCGTTAAACCCTTCGATTGATTCTAATTCTTTGATATCAACAAACGCGATTTCTTCGATTGTTCTAAAACCTTCGTTTATCAATAATTTTGCAATCATTTCATCGACATCCAAACCACGTATGAACAATTCTGTTTTTTCTTTGGTTTCTCTGGCGCGACGTTCCTGTTCTTGTTCTTCGCTTAACACATCGATATCCCAACCTGTTAATTGCGAAGCCAAACGAACGTTTTGCCCCCTGCGTCCAATTGCCAAAGATTGTTGATCTGGGTTCACAACAACCGCCGCTTTGTGTTTATCTTCGTCAATGATGATTTTTGCAACTTTTGCAGGCTGCATTGCGTTTACAATAAACACAGCTGGGTCTTCGGAATACAAAATAACGTCAATTTTTTCACCGTGACATTCATTTATCACAGGCTGAATACGTGTTCCTTTGATACCCACAGTCATACCAACCGCATCCACAGATGGATCTTGGGTTTCAACCGCGATTTTTGCGTGTGAGCCAGGTGCACGTGACACAGATTTAATCTTTATTATACCTTCGTAAATTTCAGGTACTTCTTGAACAAACAGTTTTTCCATAAACATTGGATGTGTACGTGTTAAGAAAATTTGTGGTCCCGTATTGGAACGTTCAACATCCATAATCAAAGCACGAATACGGTCACCAACCCCCAAACGTTCCCCAGGGATAAGTTCAGTGTTTTTAATATATCCTTCGGCCTTACCATTTATATCAACAAAAACGTTACCAAATTCAAGACGTTTAACAACACCGCTCACAATAGTTCCAACTTCGTCTTTGAAATCTTCGTATTGATGGCCTTTTTCAGCGTCGCGCACACGACCAATCATAATTTGGCGCGCGGTTTGGAACGCAACACGACCAAATTCTGGTTCTGGTAATGGGTCAGATACAACGTCACCAACCTGGGCATTTTCATCATATTTTTTAGCCTGGGCCACAGTCAACATTGTATTTGGATCGTATTCATCACCTTTGGATTCTGGTGATTCAATAACTTCGAACAAACGTTGTGTATGAATTGCACCGTTTTTACGGTCTATGGATGCAGTAATATTAAATTCTTCACCATATTTATGCTTTGCAATTTTTGCAATTGCTATTTCCAAAGATTCAAACACGATTTCTTTATCAATGTTTTTTTCTTCGGCCAAAGATTTGATACTTTCCAATAAATCTTGACGAGGTAACGACACGAACGCCATTTTCTTACTCCTGTGTTTTTGTTTTTTATTTTACTAAAAGGGCGGGGTTTTATCCCCGCCCTTAAAAAACTGTATTTTTTTTAAGAACACTTGTATTATGACATTGTTTTTTTGAATTGCAAGAAAATAATAAATAATTTGACGGTTTGTCTTTTGGGCTATATACTGTGAATTATGACAATTATAAATAGGTATTTTTCAAAGCAATTGATTGCTATATTTGTTATGCTGTTGCTGATTTTGACAGGATTGGCATGGACCATGCAAATTATGTCTATGATGAAGATGCTGTTGAATTATGGTGTTGATTTCAGCAGTTTTATCGGGCTAACGGCATTACTGATTCCTTTTATAGTTTCTATTATCATTCCTTTTGTCACGTTTATCGCTGTTATCTTTGTATACAATAAAACTATTGCTGATAACGAAGCGAGTGTGATGATGGCATCGGGTTTATCACCGTGGCAATTATCAAAACCTGCAATAAAGTTTGCTGGGGTTTTAACATTATTAAATTTGTTATTGAACGTATGGGTTGTACCACTGAGTCAAAATTATTTTTATGACACACAATGGAATTTAAGGTATGGTTTGGCACATTTAAAACTCCAAGAATCTGCATTCACCAGTATTGCTGACGGTTTGGTTGTGTATGTCGATAAAGTATCGGGGCATGATATGTCCCAGGTTATGCTGTCTGACACACGTAATCCAAAAACAGAATTAGTTATTTTTGCTGAAACGGGTAAATTGGTTACAACACCAAAAGGATTATCAATTGTTATGGAAAATGGTTCGTTACAGGCGAACGGGAACAGTATGGTCACAGGGACATTTTCTACATTTGATATGGATTTAAAGGTTGCCACACGCGAAGCATATTCATCATTTCGTGTACGCAGAATTTCATCATGGGATTTGTTAAAGTACACTAATGATAATACATTATTACCAAAACATAAAAAAATGGTTTTTAACGAATTAAGCAATCGTATGTTGATGCCATTTATGAATTTGATTTTGGCTATTGTTTGCACGACTATATTATTAAAAACTTCTTTGTTGAGACGTAGAACCAGTTTTTCGCCGGCTATTTCTGTGTTGGCTATGGCTGTGATAATGACATTATATATGACCAGTTCAAATATGCTAGAAACATGGCAAGATTTTAATATGTTAATTTGTGGGGTTTTTGGGTTACTGGGATTATTATTGGTGGTATTACATAAAAAATGAGAAAGTTAGGCGTCTTTATATCTTTATTTATTGTTATGTATTGCATCAATTCTTATGCATCGCCGGGTTCTGTTGATTTAGAAGGCCCAAAAACTATTACCGCTGATAAAATCGAATATAATGTAAAAAATTCCAACATAAAAACTGTTGGAAAAACAACCATCACTAATCAATCTGGACAAACTTTGAAATTAACTGATTCCAGTTTCGAAGACAAAGGTGCCAAAATCGGTGGCAAAGATGTTGAGTTATGGTTAGGGAATCACGTGTATATCAAGGCAGAATCTATTCAACGTGATGGGGATATAACAATCGCACACAATGCATTGTTTACGGCGTGTGACGGATGTGATTCATATGGTAACGCCTGGGAAATATCTGCAAACACGTTAAAACATTATGCTGAAGAAAAAAATTTATATTTTTATAACCCTATTTTATGGATGTATGATTTACCTGTATTTTGGTTTCCTTACTACACAATGCCAGACCCCAGTGTTAAATATCGCAGTGGATTACTCACCCTAGATTTTCAATCTACGAATAAAATGGGTACCCAGATAAATTTACCAATATACATTTCTTTATCCGATTATCACGATGCAACGGTTACTTTATCTTATTTAACCAAAGAAAATCCGTTAATTCAGTTAGAACACAGGTTAAATGCAGAACATTCACAATTCAGGACACGTGGTTCGTATACTAAAAACAAAGAAGGCGAACACAGATGGCATATTTTCAATAACGATATTATAGAATTGGGCGAATATGCACGTGCCAAGGTATCGTTGGAACGCACATCTGATAAAACATATTTACAAAAATATGGATTTTTTAATGACCAACCATATTTAGATTCTGGGGCAGAAATCGATTTATTTGGTCAATCTGGGTATATTATCGCCGATGCGCACATATTCCAAGAATTACGTGATGCTGGGCGTACTGAATCTTCGATGGACGGAAATATTTTACCAAATATTCGTGGTTCTTATCAAACCGCACCAATTTATCGTGAAACATATATTACATTGAACAGCGATATTTTGGCTGTGGATGGACATAACAGTACCGCGATGCAACGTATGATTGGTGATGCCAGAATAGTATCACCATGGACTTTGTGGGGTGGAAACAGAATTACATTCAGTGTAGACGCCAGATACGATGTTTACAATTTTCAAAACTATGATTTGATTGATTCGCCTGATTATACTGGTATGGAAAACAGATTTTTACCCAGTGGTTATGTTGAATGGGGATTACCTTTATTTAGGCCTGGTACCCGTTGGACGCAAATTATTGAACCGCGTGCACGTTTAACATTGATGCGCCACACCAGTACCAAAGAATTATTTGCTGAAAACAATGATTCTGCGGGTGCATTATTGTCTGATGTAACATTGTTTTCAAACAACAGGTTTTCTGGATATGATTTGTGGGAAAACGGCACTTTTGCCGATTATGGACTCAGGTGGGCAACATACAGTGATGATGGTGAATCTGCTGAAATATTCTTGGGTCAAAGTTATGATTTAACAAAACGTGCTGAAACGGATCCAAATAGCGGATTCCATAATGGTGGATCTGATTATGTCGGCAGAATTGGTTTGGATAATGGATCTTGGTTGGGCTTAAATTCCAGATTTAGATTAGACCGTAAATCATTGGATTTACGACACATAGAAACAGATGGACGCATCGGTACCAGTGCTAATTATGTATATATTGGACATATTTGGTCCGAACAACTGGACGAAGCTTTCTTGGGCGAAGACATTAATGAAATTACCGGTGGATTTAGAGTTCAATTAACAGAAAGGTTGTCTTTTACATTTAATGCTATATATAATAATACGTTTGATAAATTCCAAAGACATTCTGGGGAATTGTATTATAAACATCCATGTTATTTCTTGTCTTTGGGTTATCATCGTGATTATGCTGTACGTGCTGATTACGCAGGTAATACAACTGTTCAATTTAGGTTTGGACTAGATTATTAAGGAAGGAAAAATATGAAAAAATATTTTATAATATTATTAAGTTTGATATGTATGCCAGTATATGCAACAACTGTGGTTGCAACCATTAATGGCAAAGCCGTAACAGATGCCGATATTACTGCGCGTGTGAAATTAATGTCATACCAAGGAAACACTTCTACCGATAATCGACGGGTTGCCTTGCAAAATATGATTGATGATGTTGTAAAATTAAATTATGCGGGTAATTTTGGAATTAACCCATCTGATAAAGATGTTGATGCCGAATTAAAACATATGGGATTACCGGCTTTATCTGAAAATGAAAAAAATATCGCGCGTGATGCAATACGTGCAAATATCGCATGGCAAATTATTGTGGCACGAACTGTGTTACCTATGGTTGATATAAATGATTCTGATATTGCAGCAGAACGGGCAGAAATAGCAAAAACACGTGGGTTACCAATGGAAATGACATTGGTACGATTGATTGATATTCCAATGGATATTTATGAAAAACTGGAAAAGCCAAAAAGTTGTGATGATGCAATTAAAATGGCAGAAAATTTTGGTGGTGCACCACAAAAATTTACCGCATTACATTATGAATTATCACCCGAGGTTCGTGATATAGTTACGGACTTGCCATTACTCACTTGGTCAAAACCAATCGATTCATCAGTGTTTTTGGTGTGCAGCACAAAAAAAACAAAAGACTATGCAACACTTGATAAAATAATGAAACAAAACGCAGAATATAAACAGGCCATGTTTATGGCTGACCAACAATTAAAACAACTACGTCGCAAAGCCGTTGTGGTTATCAAGGATAGCAGATATAAATTATGAAGACCGTTCTTTTTTCTTTAACTGATATAGAATTACAACAATTCATCACAGATTTGGGCGAACCAAAATTTCGTGCTGCACAAATTCGTGACTGGTTATTACGTGGTGCGCCAGATTTTGCATCTATGAAAAACATCCCGGTTTCTTTGCGCGAAAAATTAGATAAAGTTGCACAAACATTGCCTGTTCATATTGTTAAAAAATTACAGTCCGCAGACAAAGAGACAACCAAGTTTTTATTAGAATTAAATGATAAAGAGCAAATTGAATGTGTGTTAATGCGTACAACATATGGTAATTCTGTGTGTGTCAGTTCCCAGGCTGGTTGTGCGATGGGGTGTAAATTTTGTGCCAGTACATTACTTGGGTTAAAACGAAATTTAACCGTGGATGAAATATTTTCTCAAATCTTGGTTGCACAGTGGGAATTACGTGGTGCAGACAATAATAAAATTCATGCAAATGGCGATCCAAATAATGATGATGTTTCGCATATTGTTGTTATGGGAACTGGGGAACCATTACAAAACACAGAAAATGTTATTGGATTTATCGAGCGCGCAAACAAAGATATGAATATCAGTTGGCGCAGAATTACAGTATCCACATGCGGAATTGTACCTGGAATTTATGATTTGATAAAGTGGGGTAGGCCGATAAATTTGGCAATTTCATTACATGCACCAACGGATGAATTGCGCAGTAAAATTATGCCGATAAATAATAAATATAAAATTGATGAAGTATTGACGGCGGCAGATGAATTCACGAACACACATAATCGCCAATTAATGATTGAATATATTTTGCTTGGTAAACGTGATGAAAACGGCGAAACAGTTTTATATAACTGTACGCCGGAATACGCAGAACAATTATCAAAATTATTAGCTGGCAAAAATTGTATGGTAAATTTAATTCCTTGGAATGCAGTTGATGAACGTGATTTTGCATCACCATCTGGTAACGCTGTTCATCGTTTCCAAGACATATTAATTAAAAACGGAATACATTGTCGTATCAGGCGAGAGAGAGGAACCGACATCGGTTCTGCATGTGGACAATTGCGGCTAAACAACAAAAAGGATTAAGATATGAATTTGAAATATATTACTTGTTCGGATCCACGCAATTTTAATACATACGAAGAATTGTTTGGTTTGTGTAAAATGGACCCTCGCGTTGAAATCGCCGTCCAAATGCACCCCGGCAAAGTTTCACCCGACACCGAAAGATATAAATGGATAAAACAATTGGTTGATATGATGTCTGATAGTATCACAATACAGGACGTATGTAACCTTGCAATTCATGTAAATAATGATTGGTGTGATGATATTTGCAATGGAACAGTGCCTGTTGCATTACAACCATTGTTTAATGCAGATAGGTGGTACGAGCAACATATGACTCGTTTGCAACCTGTTGTTAAACGTATTCAATTAAATATGCCACAAAAAACCGCCGACAATTTTAATGCACAAAAATTGAAAAATGTGATTGAATATTATGAAGATAAAGAGTTTATTATTCAATACAAACCGACAACCATAAATGCGGTTCGACAATTACATAAAATTGGCGCAAACTTTAGTTTATTATTTGATGAATCGGGCGGAACAGGTCGTGATGCGGGTGTATGGCGTGCACCAGTGTATCCATATTATCACTTTCAAGGTTATTCAGGTGGTATTTCGCCGGAAAATGTTGCAGATAATTTAACAAAAATAAAATCTGTTGCAGGTGCGCACGATATATGGATTGATGCCGAAGGCAAATTGAAAACTGACGATAAATTTGACCCAAAACGTGCAAGGCAATATATCCTAAATGCACTAGCGTGGGAACAAAAGGTGAGATAAAATGTATATTCGTTATATCACAGTCAGTGACCCACGTGAAAATATTTCTGTGGACGATTCTATTAAAATTTTGACTGCCGCACCAAATGTCGAATTTGGCATCCAAGGCGACGGTGTTTTTATGAAGTCTGGCAGTCCACGAAATATTTGGTTGCGTGAAATTTTGGCTAAATCTAATTCTATGACAAAACCATTAAACATTGCTTTACATATTAATTACGATTGGTGCCAAGACGCATGTAATTTTAACATTCCAAATGAATTAGCAAATTTGGCATCAATGACACATGCGCAAACGGGTGAACCATTAATTCAACGGTTACAGTTTAATATTGGCGATGGCACACAACCACACTTTGATGTTTATAAACTAAAACGTATGGTAAAATTTTTTACTGGGCACGAGATTATATTCCCATATAACGCACTTACTGCACCAACACTTGATTCGCTGGATAAAATAAATACAGAATTTTCTATTTTAAACGATTCATCATATGGTACAGGAAAAACACCAAAAACTTGGCCGGCACCAGCATACAGGACACGTCATGCGACGGGATACGCCGGTGGTTTGGATGCCAAAAATGTCACACAATGTTTAAATGAAGTAAATAAATTCAGCATCAATTTACGTGGTGAAACATGGGTTGATGCAGAAAACAAGTTGATGAAACCGTATCAAAAAACACGTCAATTGGATATAAATAAAGCATTAGAATATATCGCAACTGTATCACAATGGCAAAAATAAAAAATGCTTGTCTTGGGCGGGCATAATGAATAAAATTTAAACGAAAAAGGAGAGAATATATGAAAAAGATATCTTATTTATATGTGTTGATTATTGCACTGGGGTTATTATTTGTTGGGTTTTTCCCAGGGTATTATTATTACCATTCTAAATTTAATTATAATGCGGTCACCGTCAAAGGATTAGCAGAACAAGATGTCGAGGCTAACCTGGCAATTTGGGAAATTAAATATGTTGCAACTGGTAATGATTTAATCGACACAAAAAATAACTTGGAAGACCAAACAACTGCTGTTATTAACTTTTTACATGAAAATGGGTTTAATGACAATGAAATCGAAATGGGCGGAACCGAAACAAATGATTTGATGGCCAACCCATATCGTGGAAACGACCCTGTAACATCACGGTTTATTATAACAAAATCTATGACTGTGCGTTCTAACCAGGTTCATAATGTTGCCGAGACATATACACGCGCAGGTGATTTAATAAATTCTGGGGTGGTATTTGAAAATCGTTATGATTCACCAATTTCTTATATATTCACTAAATTGAATGATATAAAACCACAAATGCTGGAACAGGCTACTAAAAACGCACGCCAGGCGGCATTAGAATTTGCAAAATCCAGTGATTCCAAGGTTGGAAAAATACATACCGCAAATCAAGGTGTGTTTTCAATATTACCACGTGATAATGCGAACGCACCCGAATCACAACAAATTAATAAAAAAGTTCGCGTTGTCGCGACAGTCGAATACTTTTTGGAATAAATTTTATTTATGAAAAAATACCGGCATTTGCCGGTATTTTTTTATATTTTTTTAAATTTTATAAAAAAACCTAGACAATATAAAAATTTTTTCTATAATCAAAGTACCTTTGTTGGATGTTTAGCTCAGTTGGCTAGAGCATCTGCTTTACACGCAGAGGGTCAGGGGTTCGAGTCCCTTAACATCCACCATCGTTTGGTTGTTTGTAAATTGCCCAGAGTAATCTGGGCAGTTTTTTTTACTTGTAATTATTTAATAAAAAAACCGCCATAACGGCGGTTTGGTTTATTTGTTTAATATTATTTTTTCGCACCGAATGTCAAATTCATGCGAAGTACGTTGTTAGCATCATTACACTCGCCACCTTGACAGTCATTAACTTGGATTAAGCCGGCCGCTTCGGTTGCTATGTTATTATCACCAAAATAACTTATAGCAGATTCCACTGGGTCAAAATATTCGTCATGATCATTATGCAGTTGTGCACTATTATCTATCACGAAAGAAGACCCATTATCACTCTCTAACTTGTAATAATTATTTATAGTGATATTTTCATCTGTTTCATGGCCATCAACTATCTTTTTTGTTGCAAGTGGTGTATCGGTATAATTAGAAAAAGTGATAGATTTACCATTAACATCATTTTCTGTATACACTATATCATACCAATTTGCAAAATTAGCTGTTAACCTGGTGGTTTTATTATTTTCTTTATCAAACACCAATGTAGCCGGTGCATCCAAAGGTAATTGCGTTTGGTCTTCGTACATTTCATCCAAGTGTTCCCGTCTTGCCATCACCGATCCCACAGCACGACCAGTAAATGTTGTACTGGTGGTAATGTCGTTCGTTGGTATTTTTTTATTATTGTATCCACCGGCAAATACTGGACGCCAATTATCTATGACATCAATATCAAAATAACCAAAGTCAGCATATTTTAATTTCATATCTTTGCCTAGTGAATTATATGTTAAAACGCCGTCAACCCAACCTTGTTCGGTATTTACCTGGCCACCAAAACCATGTGTTTTATTTATACGGGTAAAAATAAGCCCAGGGTCATTTGGATCTTCGGCCAAATCTTCTTCATCTGGCAACAAGTTGATTGCCTTTATTTCACCAGTATTATTTTCATCCATTACAAATTTTAGTTTTCCGTCAAAACCTTCATCGGCAAAAGAAAAGATAACGTTGTTCAAATCAAATTCTTCGGTATTTTGTTTTAATTCCGCTAATGGAGCTTGGAAACTTTCACGACGGGATAAAATACGATCTGCTGTTTTTTTCCGCATTTCCACCAACGAAACAGTACATATCGTCCATTAATTTTAATGCGGCTTTGATTTTATTTTTACTTTCGTTAAATTTCTCTATTATTTCATCCCTGGTCGTTGTATCTTGTGCCAGCCACTCTGCCAAATCCACCAATTCACGTGCTGTATCATAATCGACATCACCCGTGGATGCGCGTGGTACAAACGCAGCACGATGTGTTGCGGTGCGCGATAAATTTACAGAACTCGCATCATCACCTAATTTATTCGCCACATAACGTGCAATTTGGTATTTACTGTTAGAAACCATTCCGGTAACTTCGGCATTGGATGTACGTACCGGGTCCACATATGTTGCGGTATTATTTCCCGATACAGCGCCGTTGTGTCCGCCAGATCCACCACCACATGCAGCCAAAGCTAATACAGACGTAAGAATTGCGAATTTTTTCATAGATAATCCTTTTGATTTGATGTTTATAATCGCTTTTTATTATATCATTAATGGCATTATGGCATCAATACGAATTACACATAATATGTGATAAAATATTTGCAAATCTAAATTTTGCTGTTATAATGCGTCTGCTTTGGGTGGTTAGCTCAGTTGGCTAGAGCGTCACGTTGACATCGTGGAGGTCGTTGGTTCGAGCCCAATACCACCCACCACTTATTCAAAAGGGCGTCCAAAGTTTGGCCGCTTTTTTTATAGAAATTTAAGAGGCTACCGATGGCACAAAAATATTTGATTACATCTGCGTTACCATATGTAAACTATCAATTGCATATTGGGCATTTGATTGGCTGTTTATTGCCAAGTGATGTCTATGCGCGTTTTTGTCGTGCTATGGGTCGGGATGTTTTATATGTGTGTGGTACCGATGAACACGGAACAGCATCCGAAATTGCCGCAAAAAAAGCCGGGGTATCTGTTGAAGATTATGTGAATAAATATCACGATATCCAACTGAATGATGTCAAAAATTTTAATTTATCGTTTAATTTATATGGGCGTACACATACAAAACTGCATGAAAAATTGATTCATGAATTATTTAATCGTCTAGATTCGCTGGGGATGATTGTTGAAAAAACATCCTTGCAACCTTATTCTGTTAACGAAAAAAAATTCTTGGCGGACAGATTTGTTATTGGAACATGTCCAAAATGCGGGTTTGATGGTGCGTACGGAAACGAATGTGGTAAGTGCTTTGCTGCATTAAATCCAAATGAACTGATTAATCCACACAGTGCTATTGATTTAACTTCGCCTGTGGAAATGCGCGAAACAAAACATTTATATTTTAAATTGAGCGAGGTCCAAGACAAATTGCGTGCATGGGTTGATTCACGTAAAGATTGGTCAAAAACGGCTCTTGCAATTGCTCATAAATGGTTGGATGAAGGACTGCACGACAACCCAATTACACGTGATTTAGACTGGGGAATTCCTGTTAATAAACCAGGATTCGAAGGCAAGGTTTTTTATGTTTGGTTTGATGCGCCATGGGGATATATTTCTATTTCCCAGGCTGCTACAGATGATTGGGCATCTTGGTGGAAAAACCCGGATTGTAAATATGCACAATTTATGGGCAAAGATAATGTATCCTTCCATTCTGTATTTTTCCCAGCGCAAGAGTTAGCGATGGATGATGGCTGGAAAACTGTTGATATGTTAAAAGGACAAAATTTTTTAAATTTCAATGGCGCAAAGGTATCAAAATCAACCGGTAATGGTATATTTTTGGACGAGGCTTTATCTATTGCACCTGCGGATGTATGGCGTTATGCGTTGATTGCTTCTGCACCAGAAACAGATGATACAGACTTTACGGTCACACGTTTTGCAGAAATCGTGAACAAAGACTTGAATGGTATGCTGGGTAACTTTGTATCCCGTGTATGCAAGTTATCCGATAAAAACTTTGGCAACAAAGTTCCGGCAGATGTGGAATTTGATACAGATTTAGCAAATCGTGTGAATGCAAAACTGGACGATTTAACCAATGCATTGGAAAAATGCGAATTTCGTGATGCTGTATTTGCATTGCGTTCGTTATATGCAATTGGTAATGAATATATGACACAAACCGCACCATGGGCACTGGTTAAAGAAGGTAAAATGAAAGAAGCCGGTGACGTGTTAAACGAATGTTTCCAGTTAATTGATTTGTATGCACGTGTATCTGCGCCATTTATGCCTGATACAGCCGATAAAATGCAAAATATATTTAGTACAAAACATGATTTATCTTGGCCAACAAGTTTTGAACGTAGAATTAAAGATAATGAAGAATTTATCGTGCCAGACAATTTATTTGAAAGAATTGATGATGATAAAATTGCTATGATAAATGAAAAATATTCTGCAAAGAAACAAATAACATGCCCGATTGTCGCTAAAATTGTGGATGTAAAACCACATAAATCACGTGATGATTTACATGTTTTGACAGTGGATACTGGCACTGAAAAATTACAAGTTGTATGTGGTGCACCGAATGTACAAAATGGTTTAGTTGGTGTATTTGCGCCAGTCGGCTGTATATTACCAAATACAAACAAACCACTTACTGCGCGAAATGTTGGTGGTATTAAATCAAATGGTATGATGTGCAGTGCTGCGGAATTGGGTGTTGGGGCGGAATCTGATACAATTATTGAATTAGATAAAAACACAGAAATAGGAATGGTCTACAAGGGGTAAAATATGGGAAAAAGACATAAGTTTGTACAAAAATATTCGTTGGATAAAGTGGATGGTTTTGATTGGGTGCCTGTGGATATTACAAATTGGACTGATAAGACAGCCGAAGGTTTGGCACAATTTATAAAAATTACTATACCTAATTGGGAACATTTGGCTATCACAAAAGACATTATTGTTATTGACCCACAGAAAAAAGATGGTGATAATATTGTGAGCAAAAAACGCTCTGTGTTACAAATTGCACGTGTTAATTCTGGAACGGTACAAAGTGTCAAGGTGGATGCAGATTTAACCAAAAACGGTAAAATTCCGCAAAACATCAGTACATTCTTTAAAGCAAAACAAAAATAATGCCTGATAAAATTCGTTTGATTTTAATGTCTTGTTGCGCACCGTGTAGTGCGGGTGCAATAAAACAGCTGGCGAATGGCGAAATTGCCGGTGTGGATGATTTTGTTGTTTTATTTTATAACCCAAATATTTTTCCAGATACAGAATATACTAAACGATTAAATGAACAAATTAAATATTGTGAAAGTTTGGGCGTTAAATACGTAATTGGTGAATATAACCATGATGCTTGGCGAACCGCTGTTGCAGGATTAGAGAACGAGCCTGAACGCGGTGCACGTTGCAGCAAATGTTTTGCGTATCGCTTTGCCTATGCGCGTGAATTCGCAATTCAACATGGATATAACGCGATTGCTTCTGTTTTTGGTGTATCGCGGTTCAAAGATCAAAATCAAGTGGATAAATCGGCCGAATCCGTGTGTGGCGAAATCCAATATATACCCGTTAAATGGGACGAAGATTTACGCGTTGCAATCAATCGCGCAACCGATTTTTATCGCCAAAATTATTGCGGTTGTGAATTTTCTATGCGCAAGTAATAATATTTGCTTTTCTGCTTATTTTTTCTATAATTTCAATAGAAACACAAGGAGTTATCAATGCATTTGGTTTCGCAGATTATTTTTAATTATGAAATTGACCGCAAAATCGGGACACACAAGGGCGAATTTTCAACAATCACTGAATTAAAAGAGGTAATCAATAAAACATTCCGTGACCAAATGATACGTGTGATTGTTGAACGAGTTGTTCAAATTATTGATACAGATGATGTTGTTTATCCAGATGGCATTAGTCGTTTTCATACATTAAAAAACAAACAATCACAACAATATAGAACTGTTGTTGTTGGGCAAGAACAATTTAAATTTTATATTGTTGATAAAATAATGTATCCGCGTGATGTTCGTGAAATTTTAAATAAAAAATATGGCAGTACGCTGGATTTTGATGCAAAGGAATTAAATGAAAAACAACCAATATGTGATTTTTATGTCAGTGAACGCACACAATATGGTTTACGTAATCCAAAAACAGGTGCCCCAACACAATACACTTTGCGTTCTGTTCATTGTTGCACTGCAGGCAAAGATAAAATCTTTGTAGATAGAGATTTGAATCAAATATATCCACAGGTAACTAAACAACCACCAAAGGAATTAGTTGATTTATTGGCAAAGACAAAAGAAAAAATTTATGAAGGATAAAATTATGTCGTCAATATTTGTATTTCCAGGGCAGGGTGCCCAAGTTGTTGGAATGGGTGCAGAACTGTATAAAAATAATTCTGCGGCACGTGCTGTGTTTGACGAAGTAAACGAAGCATTGGGTGAAAATTTATCAAACATTATTTTTAATGGTCCAATGGAAGAGTTAACACTAACACGTAATGTTCAACCGGCAATTATGGCCACATCTGTTGCTATGTTTAAAGCATCTGGACTTTCATTACCAGAATATGTAGCTGGCCATTCTTTGGGCGAATATACCGCGTTGTGCATCGCTGGTGCAATCAGTTTAGCCGACACTGCACGATTGCTTCGTGCACGTGGTGATGCGATGCAGGCTGCGGTACCTGTGGGGGCAGGTCTTACATCTGTTGTTTTGGGGTTGGATGCAGATATTGTTCGTGAAATCTGTGACAATGCCGGTTGTGATATGGCGAATGACAATTGTCCGGGCCAAGTTGTGATTTCTGGATTAAAAGAATCAGTTGAAATGGCGAGCGAGAAATTAAAATCTGCGGGGGCACGTCGTGTTATGCCACTGGCACTTTCTGCACCGGTTCATTGCAGAGCGCAAGAAAAAACAATGGATGTTATGCGTAACGCACTGGAAAACGTTGATATTAAAAAACCTGATGCAAAATGGATTTCAAATAAAACTTGCAGTATTATTGAAAATCCAGATGAAATCAGGGACGCATTGGTTTATCAAATAACACATGGTGTGCGTTGGCGCGAAAGTGTCTTAGAAATGGTGAATTTGGGTATTACAGATGCGACTGAAATTGGACCAGGAAATGTTTTATCGGGATTAATTTCACGTACAACTGATAAAATTGAAGTAAAAAAGTTAGAGGTATAAATTATGGATTGTGATGTTCAATATTATCAAAAATCAGTGAATAAAAAAGCAACCGTATTCGAAGTTGCCTTGGGCGGGGTGTTATCTGGAAAGCTTACCGTTCCACACGACACAAAAAAGGCCATAGAATTTGTGGTGCGCCCAAATATTGGTGATTTTTATGCCAAAAAAATTGCTTATGCTATATATAAAAAATTTAATCAAACTGTTTCTGTAAAATGTGCAGGCAATATATTTGAAATTGGGAAAACAGATGCGGCAAGAAAAGCAGCAAAAAAGAAAGAATATTTAACTGATACAAATTGGAAACGGTATTATAACTTTGTTAACAAATACACTGGCAAGTATCGTAAATTTGATGATAACGGTGAAATTGGTATAGAACTATGCTTAAAGAAAAAGATATCAGAACAAGAAGCATTGTATGCGATTTCTTCATTTATAAAAAAATATTCTGTGATCAAATTGACAATTTCACAAACAACACAAGATATAATTGATATTGATAAATCTATGTCAGAGGCAGAAATAAAATCTTGTGTTCATGATATATTGTCATGCGATGAAATAAAACCTGTACCAGAACCTGTTCTGGATGAACCGGTACAAAAAACACAAACAGATAATGATTTAGAACCCGATGTTACAGATTGTGCACCAAAACACAAACTGGACCCGATGGTTTTGGCCAAAGCATTAATATTCTTTCGTGGGCCAAAACAAACGGTTGATGTGGCTATATCAACGGCACAACGTAAGGCAGATGAATTGTATGCTTATGTAAAATTATTGGATACAGACGGAAAGTTTATAGCAAATATTTATCCAACTATTTCACAAAAAGTTTATGAAAAACGTATAAAAGAACAAATACACAGACAATTAGGAGAATAATTATGTCAAAAAATAGAAATTATTATGATACCGAAGGTCACTTTATTGGACGATTTGAAAAAAATCCACAATTCATAAAATTTCAACCAGTTCTTTCATTGGGAATTCATGATTCTATTTTGGCTGCTGTTGATTTAACTGTACAATACAAAACAACAGTACGGTTAAATTTTATAGGTGTAGAATTAGATATTCCATATAAACACAATGGGCAAAATTTAGCAAATATTATGCTGGAATATAACAAGAAAATGATTCAAAAACCTCGATAAAGACAGGAGTAAACCATGTTCGATTTAAAAAACAAAGTTGTTTTGATTACTGGCGCAACAGGTGGTATTGGTGGCGCAATTGCACGTGCTATGAAATCTGTGGGTGCAACTGTTGTTGTATCTGGTCGTAATATTGCGAAACTTGAAAAAGATTTTGGTGACGACTTTATAAAAATTCCTGCGAACTTGGCCGAAGAAGGTGCAGCGGTTGAATTGGTTATGAATACAATCGAACAATGTGGCAAAATTGATGTTTTGATTAATAATGCCGGTATTACTGATGATACATTATTGATGCGGATGACAGACGAACAATTTGATAATGTTATTAATACAAATTTGCGTGCTGCATTTAAAACGTGTCGTGCTGCAATTATGCCGATGATGAAACAACGTTTTGGTCGTATTATAAATATGGCATCTATTGTTGGTACAGTAGGTGGTGCTGGTCAGGCTAATTATGCGGCATCCAAAGGCGGTTTGATTGCTATGACAAAATCAATCGCAGCCGAAGTCGCATCACGTGGTATTACCGCAAATGCAATTGCGCCTGGGTTTATTGAAACACCCATGACCGATATTTTACCAGATGAATTAAAGAAAAAATATTTGGAACAAATACCGGCTGGTCGTTTTGGTACACCTGAGGATATCGCAAACGTATGCGTATTCTTGGCGAGTGACGAGGCATCATACATTAATGGTCAAACAATTCATGTAAATGGTGGTATGGGACGGTTTTAATCTATGCAAAAATTTGATGTAATTGTTATTGGTGGTGGACATGCTGGAACCGAAGCGGCGGCGGCAGCTGCGCGGCGCGGTGCAAAAACACTTTTGATTACTATGCGCGAAAGTGATATTGGTGCGATGTCTTGTAATCCATCAATTGGTGGACCGGGCAAATCACAAATGGTGGCGGAAATGGCCGCGTTTTGTGGTGTCATGCCACGCGGCGCAGATTCTGCTGGTATTCATTTTCGTATGTTAAATGCATCACATGGCGCGGCAACACAGGCACTGCGTGCACAAATAGATCGTGATTTATATCATAATGCTTTGATGAAAATTTTGGCAGACACAGAAAATTTAACAGTTTTATTTGAAAAAGTTGAAGCGTTAGATTTAATAAAAAAGACCGTAAACAATGCGTATTGTGGAAAATCTATTGTTTTAACAACAGGAACTTTTTTGGGCGGATTGGTTACACGCGGCGCTGATAAAATTCCATCTGGGCGATTGATGGATAACGGCGAATACCAAGAAAACGATACATATATTTCGAGTGTTTTGCGTGACAACGGTTTTGATTTAATGCGGTTAAAAACAGGAACACCTGCACGTATTTATCGTGATTCTATTGATTTTTCGGGTTTAGAAGAACAACCTGGTGATACACCACACGATTGGTTTATGTTTGGTGACGATAACAATAATTATAATGCAAAATGTTTTATTACACATACCACCGAAGAAACACATGATGTAATTCGTAAAAATATAAAAAATGCCCCGATGTATAATGGCGATATTGTCGGCACAGGACCGCGTTATTGCCCATCATTGGAAGATAAAGTTATGCGTTTTCCAGAACATTTATCGCATCATGTGTTTTTAGAACCCGAAGGTCTGTCCAGTGATTTAATTTATCCAAATGGTATTTCAACCAGTTTTGGTAGTGATATTCAAGACAAATGGATTCGCACAATTCCAGGTTTGGAAAACGCACGTATTGCGCGTTATGGATATGCAATTGAATATGATGCAATTGATGCAAGAAAATTAAAAACAACATTGGAATCCAAAGATATTTCGGGACTGTTTTTCGCAGGACAAATCAACGGAACATCAGGATACGAAGAAGCCGCAGCCCAAGGGTTGGTTGCGGGCGCAAATGCCGCCGCATATGCATTAAATATACAACCATTATTATTAAACAGAACAAATTCTATGATTGGTGTGTTGATTGATGATATTACAACACTGGGTGTGGATGAACCGTATCGTATGTTCACATCACGCGCAGAATACAGATTAAATCTGCGTGCAGATAATGCGGTCGCGCGTCTTGGTAAAACTGGTGTTGAATTGAATTTAATATCCAAAAATGATTATGAAAAATTATATAATATTCATAAAGATGAAATACTGGAAAACGACAAAATGTATGCTGGATATATTGCGCGCAACGAACGTGAAATGGCGGGTGTTCAACGCGATATCAATATGAAAATTCCAACAAATATGGATTATTCTGGGCTGCCTGGACTGACCAATGAATTGATTGAAAAATTATCGCGTACACGTCCAGAAAATATTGCTGCATTGTCACGCATACCGGGCATGACCCCGGCGGGCGTAATGGTTGTGTTAAGAAAGATTAAATCAAAAAAATAAAAGAACATAATATGAAAATGAAAGAATCTGATAAAAAGAAAATTTATTACGATTTACGTAATAATGAAGTTAAGGTAGAAAATTTAGATAGTTACACAAACTATAAGTTTGGTCGTTATTTGGTTTGTGATTATTATGGTTGTATAGATATAAGACAAATACATGTAAATCCAGATTTTAGTAAAATTTTTCTTCGCGTAGAAAATGGCGAATGGGATGAATCAATTGCACGAAACGATGCGTATCATGTATGTACTGCGGTGTCTTATAAAGCCAAAGGTAAAGAATATGATGACCCGTACAAAGACCGCACAGCAAATGATGAAATACGCGATTTAACAAAAGAATATGGCAAACAATTGCTGAAAACTGCTGCTGATTTTTTACCAATTGATATGCCAAAATATCAAGCGTTAAGAACACTGGTGAAATTAAGAAAACAATACAACCAACATTTAAAAGAATATTACACAAAATAAAAACGCTTGAAATTTACGTTTTTGTTGGTTAATATATCTCACGCGTTGCCGGAATAGCTCAGCTGGTAGAGCATCTCATTCGTAATGAGGGGGTCGTAGGTTCAAGTCCTATTTCCGGCACCAGTTATAATAAAAAAAACACCGGCAAATGCCGGTGTTTTTATCTTTGTTTTTCATCAAATTGTTTAAGGCGCATTTTACCTTTTTCTTTGAGAATATCATATACATTTGCAGGAACACCGGCCAATGCAGCCACAGAATTATTATAAGTGTTTACAACCTCGTCACAAAATGGGGTTTTATTCTTTTTGTATGTTTTGCGTGCCTTGATAACACTGTGTACTGGGATGCCCCAACTGCATAAAAACGCAACAAATATACTGAGTGTCGCAACCGTATGTGCTATCAAGAAATATTCTGCTTTTATTAATGTACGTTTTTTCATTTTTCACCTTTACAATAAAAACATAGCATATTGTGGCCGATTGTCAATTTTTTATAAAAAATAGTGGAAATCTAAATAAATATATATTAAAATGCCAATCATGAACAAGAAAAACATAATTATTATTAAATAACTGGCACTGCGCTTTGGCGGGGGCTGGGGCGCGTATGCGCCTTTTTTTAATATCAAAACAAAGGTATAAACACATGTCGTACAAGAAAACAGAACCAAAGGCAGATTTTTCAAAACTGGAACACGAAGTTTTGGAATTTTGGCGTACAGATGATACGTTTCATAAGTCACTTACAAAAACAAAAATGGGCGAACCATTTAATTTTTATGATGGTCCCCCGTTTGCTAATGGATTACCGCACTTTGGACATCTGGGAATTAGTACAATCAAAGATATGGTTTCGCGTTACAAAACCATGTGTGGACGTTATGTTGAACGTGAACTGGGGTGGGATTGCCATGGGCTGCCTGCGGAACGCGCCGTTGAAAAAGATTTAAATAAAAGTGCAAAAGATATTGTTGCAGACAATGGTATTGCTGACTTTTGTAACATGTGCCAGGCTGGGGTTATGAAATACTCAACTGAATGGTTACGTTTTATTGAACGTATTGGCCGTTGGGTTGATATGGGCGATGGCAAAGGTTATCGCACAATGGATAAAAATTATATGGAATCTGTAATATGGGCATTAAAAAAATTGTACGATATGGGCCTGCTTTACAAAGATTTCAAGGTTAATCCATACGATTGGAAATTGGGTACCGTATTATCAAACAGCGAAGCATCATCCGAATATCAAGATATAACTGATGATACTGTGACTGTTTGGTTTGAATTAGAAAATGGCGACAGGGCGATTGCATGGACAACAACACCATGGACTTTGCCTGCAAACTCTGCATTGGCCGTAAATGAAAAGATGCGTTATGTTCGTATGAAACACGAAGATGGTCATGTTTATGTTTTAGCTGAATCCAGAGTCAAAGCATATGATAAAATTTTTGCCAAGGCTCAAAATCTGGGAACGGTTATGGGGGCCGAATTGGTTGGTTTACATTATAAACCTATATTCCCATATTATACAGATTTAGCAAAAGAAGGTCATGGTTTATACACTGTAATTTCTGGTGATTATGTATCTGACAGTGATGGTACCGGTATCGTACATATCGCACCTGCGTATGGTGAAGATGACTATTTGGTCGCCAAGGCAATTGACCATGAGTTCCCGGTAATTTTGAATGTTGATGATTATGGTAATTTTGATTCAACAGTTACTGAATGGGCGGGTGAAAATATTTTTGATGCCAATCCAAAAATCATAGATTGGTTACGTGCAAATGGTATTTTAGTTAAAAAAGATCAACATAAACACAGTTATCCATTTGGCCCGCGTAGTAAAGAAAAATTAATCTATCGTGCAACGGATGCGTGGTATGTTGATGTACCAAGAATTCGTGAACGCTTAGTCGAAGTTACCAAGAACGATACAACATGGACATCGGCCGGCAATCGTTTTATGGCATGGATTGAAAATGCACGTGCTTGGGGAATATCACGTAACAGATATTGGGGTGTTCCATTACCAATTTGGGAACGCGACGGCGAATACAAAGTATTTGGATCAATCGCCGAAATGGAAGATTTCTTTGGTGTGAAAATCGACGATTTGCATCGTCCAACATTGGATAAATTGGAAAAAGATGGCTGGAAACGTATAACCGACGTGTTAGATTGTTGGTTTGAATCTGGATCTATGCCATTCGCTGTGTTACATTATCCTTTTGAAAACCAAGACAAATTTGAAAAGAATTTTCCGGCTGATTATATTATCGAAGCCCAAGATCAAACACGTGGTTGGTTTTACAGTTTGATGGTTATGGCTGTTATTTTGTTTGATAAACCTGCATTTAAAACTGTTTCTGTCAGTGGTTTGATTGTGGACGAACACAAACGCAAGTTTTCAAAATCATTGGGCAACTTTGTTGAACCAACAGAACAGTTGGAAAAATATGGTGCTGATGCTGTACGTTTGTTTATCCAAGGTAGTAATTTCTTGAAAACAGAATCAGTTGGTGTTGATAAAGAAGGTATCGTATTTAACGATTCAATCAAAACAATTTTGACACCATTGTGGAACGCATATCACTTCTTTACATTGTATGCGAATGCTGGAAATTTGACCGCGCAAATGGATGCATCTTCATCTAATTTGTTGGATAAATATATTGTCGCAGAATTAAATGAATTGATAAAGGTCACAACAAATGCATTGGATGAATACAAACCAGAAATCGCAATCAAAGAATTTGTGAGATTTTTGGATGTGTTGAACAACTGGTACATACGTCGTAATCGTGAAAGATTTTGGGACGAAGACCAGGTGGCATTTAACACACTGTATTACGTGTTGGTAAATATCTGTAAGTTATTGGCGCCATTTGCACCATTCATCAGTGAATATATCTATAAAAATTTAACTGGTGCTGAATCTGTGCATTTGGAAAATTGGCCTGTCGCAAATTCTGTTGATACAAAAATTGTTGACGATATGCGTCGTGTGCAATCGATTGTATCTGTGGGCAAACAATTACGCGAACAATATAAATTGCGTAACCGCTTGCCATTGGCAAATATGACGATTGCTGGCGTAGATATGACAAAGTATGCTGATATCATCCGTGATGAATTAAATGTGAAATCAATTAATTTTGTCGCAGATATCACAACAGTTGCTGATTCATTTGTATATTTAATAACACCAAAAATCGGTGCGCGCCTGGGTAGTGCTTTGAAAGACATTGTGCCGGCTGTTAAACGTGGTGAATATAAAATAAACGGCGATGAATTAGTTGTTGGTAATTATACGTTAAACAACGACGAATTTGAAAACCGTTTAACCGTCAAAGACGGTGTCACGGGTGCCGCATTACCAGATAACACCGCGGTTGTTGTTTTGGATACAAATATCACACCAGATTTGGTTGTCGAAGGTTTGGCAAACGATGCGTTACGCTTTATCCAAGATTCACGTAAAGCCGCAAACCTGGACGTATCCGACAGAATCAAATTAGTGTATAGTGGTGATAATGATATGATGAACGCGATTGATACTCATCGTGAAATGATTATGAACAATGCGTTAATCGTTGATTTATCAACTGGGGATGCATCTCAATTTGAAACAGAAATTGATGGGCATAAGTTCGCAATCAATATCACAAAAGCGTAAATAATGATTACACCGGATATTTATTTTGAAAATGTATGTCCTACATTGGATATGAATATCCGGTCTGAATTATATTCTGTAAATGAATTTACATTTGCAGTGGCGGTGATATTGTCGGCCCAGGCGACCGATAAAAAAGTGAACGAGGTTACCCCAGAATTATTCCACATCGCGCCAACACCCACAAAAATTGTGGAATTAGGATTGGACGGGTTAAAGAAATATATCAAGGTTATTTCTTTCTTTAATAACAAAGCAAATAATATTATTAAATTGGCCGAAATATTAAATGATGACCAGGACGATGACTGGAAATTCCCCGCAAAATATCACAATCGCGATAAATTGATGACACTTCCTGGGATTGGGCAAAAGACCGCGAATGTTATAACCAATGTTTTATGGGACGCACCAAATATTGGTGTTGATACACATGTGTTTCGTTTGGCACACAGATTTGGTTGGGTGACAGATAGTGATAATACACCGGAAAAAGTCGAAGAAAAATTACGTAAAAAAATACCGGCAAAATATCATTCAATTGTTAACCATGTTATGGTTTTACATGGCCGTTATACTTGCAAAGCATTGCGACCAAATTGTGCAAATTGCCCGGTAAAAAATTATTGTAAATCACCGGATAAAAATATATAAAATATAAAAAAAATACCGGCAAACGCCGGTATTTTTTAACATTTTTATTTATCACGCAATTTGGCGTGGCATTTTGTCTCTATCGCAGATATTACTTTATTTTGTATTTCCAATAATTCTGTTTCGCCCATATTTTCATCTGGGTAAATCGTTATTGTAAATGCCACAGATTTATTGCCGCCACCCATATCAAATGCATCAAATATTGTGACGTCACCGATACGTGAATCTGCGCTGCGTGCGGTTGCGATAAATCTTTCGGTTGGGAATTTTGATTCAACAATAAACGCAAAGTCGCGTGTGATTGGTTGAAATTCTGTAACCGGTATTTTTGCATATTTTGGTGTATCTGGTAACACATCGATATTATCAATAATTGCGATAACCGTTGGTACTTTGATATGCATATTATGTGCAACAGTCGGGTGTAATTCACCAAATTCTGCAATCTTTTTATTACCCTGCATGATGCGTCCATATTTATATGGATGTGCCCAGGCCGGCGCATTTATTGTTTCAATTGTATATTTTTGATTACCGATTAATGATAATACATCTGCTTTGACATCAAATACATCAACATTACGACTGCGTCCCATCCAATGTTTTGGACCGGTCATACCACTGCGCACAATGCAAACCTGGGTATGTTCTTCACCCGGTATATCACCATCAAATACGGTCCCCAATTCAAATACAGCCATATCTGGAAAACCACGTTTAATATTTTGTGATAATGCGATTAACAAATTACCCAATAAACAATTACGCATACAATCAAAATCAACCGTGATTGGATTAGATACTTTTATAATTTGCTTGTCTGTTAATTGTGATTCAATTTTTGAATTACCGAAACCAAATGAAATATTTTCATTTAACCCCAAGTTCGCCAAACGACGTTTTAATCCCATACAAGCCTTTGTTTCAATTTTATCGGCATTTTCATTAATTGTTTCAACAACACCATTTAACCCAACTTTGTCATAACCATAAATACGTATCAGGTCAGACACAACGTTTTCTTGGGCTGTCATATCAACACGTGCACTGCGCGGTGTAATCGTCCAAATACCACCTTTGCCTTCGGATACACCAAATTGCAACGATTCTAATATTTCACGTTGTTTATCGATTGGCATATCAACACCTGTTCTTTGCGCACAAAACGCAGGGTTATATGCAATTTTAGTTGGTGTAAATTCTGCACGTCCGGCGGTGCACACTGTTACAATTTCACCACCGCATGCATCCATTATTATTTTTGCAGCCTCGGCCAAAGCAGGACCAGACGCATTTGGATCGATTCCGCGTTCATATCTGTATGATGCATCAGTTGATAAACCCAACCGTTTCGCAGTTTTACGAATACCAACTGGTTCAAAATATGCAGATTCTAAAATAATATTTTTTGTATCGTCACTTGTCATTGCACGCGCACCACCAACAATTCCAGCCAATGCTAAAACCCCAGACAGGTCGGCAATAACCAAATCTTTATCACATAATTCATATTCATTACCGAACAAATCTGTAAACTTTTCACCATTTTGCGCTGTACGAACTATGATTGAACCATTTATTTTATCGGCATCAAAACAATGCAATGGTTGCGACATGTCATAACAAATATAGTTTGTTGCATCAACACATGCGTTCTTTGGATTTATACCAGCCGCCAATAATCTGGTCGCAATTTTTGCATTTGATGGCGCGTTTTTAATTCCGTGAATTTCCGCCATACGATATGTTGGACAACGATCCGACATAATTTTTACATCACGGCCGCCTTTCTTTTCTGGTAAATTGTCGGCTGTTTTTGCGATATATTTGCCGGCACCAGATGCCGCCAAATCCAGCGCAATTCCGCGTACAGCCAGGTAATCTGGACGATTTGGTGTAATACCAGTATCAAAAACAGCACTGGCCACACAACCAGGAACCGGTTCACCAATTTTTGTTTTATCTGGTAATTCCATAATACCGCTATGGTCATCCCCCAGACCTAATTCACGTTCACTGCACATCATACCATCAGATACGACGCCACGTAATTTCCCAGATTTAATTTCCATACCACCAATTTTGCATCCTGGTACCGCCAACGCAGATATTAATCCAACACGAACATTTGGTGCACCACACACAACCTGACGTAATTTGCCACTGCCGTCATCCACCATTAACACATGCAAATGATCGCTGTTTTCATGTGGCTTGCATTCTATGATTTTTGCCGCGATTGGCGGAACCGCTGGGGTAAAATCTTCAACTTCTAAACCGATACGATTTAATGTTTCTTCAATTTGTTCAGGTGTATAATCTGTATCCAGATATTCACGCAACCATTCATAAGACCATTTCATTTTATTTTCCCCCAGATTTTAAAAACCACTATTTTTCAACCAACGAACATCACCGTCATAGAATTTTCTAATGTCGTTCAAACCAAATTTCAGCATCGCAATACGGTCCCAACCAAATCCAAAAGCAAAACCTTGGTATTCGTCAGGATTTATCCCGCAATTGCGTAAAACATTTGGATGCACCATCCCAGCACCAGCAATTTCTAGCCATTTATCACCATTCCATTTAATATCTATTTCAATTGATGGTTCTGTGAATGGAAAGTACGATGGACGAATACGCATTTCCAATTTTCTTTCAAAATAACGTTCCAACATTGTGCGAATTGTCGCGACCAAATCAGACATTGTTATATGCGCATCTATTTTATCAACATATAATCCTTCGATTTGACCAAACATAGGTGAATGTGTCGCATCCATTTCTTTACGATATGTACGTCCCACCCCAAACATTTTAATTGGTACACCATGCGATTCCATTGCACGAATTTGAATTGCAGATGTTTGTGTACGCAATACATTACCATTATCCAAGAAGAAACTATCCTGCATATCACGGGCAGGGTGATATGATGGTGTATTTAATGCTGTAAAGTTATGCCAATCGTCTTCGATTTCTGGACCGGTCCACATTGTATATCCCAAAGATTCCAAAATTTTACCAATTTGGGCAAGTGTTTCAGTCAAAGGATGAATTGTTCCGTGATTTTTTGGTTCTGTATCCAATGTCACGTCGACATATTCTGTCGCCAATTTTGCATTTAATGCAGCCTTTTCCAGTTCTGTTTGTTTTTCTTTAAATAATGTGCGTAATTCGGTATTTTCAGCGTTTATAACCGCACGTTCTTCATTAGATAACTTTGCCATGGTTTTCAACTTGGCCGTCATCCAGCCGTTTTTACCGAAAACAGACGTATACAAACTTTGTAATTCTTCGATTGATTCTGTATTTTTTATCTTATCCTGCATAACTTTTACCTTTTATTAAAATAAAGCCGCCAAATACTTGACGGCTTTATTATTACAAAACAAAACGCCACCGCCAAGGGTTATTTTTCATCCTTTGCGATAAATCGTTTTGCAACATCAATCAATTTTGTGAAATTTTCGTCCCCAGCAAAAGCCATTTCAGCCAAAACCTTGCGGTCCAGGGCGACACCGGCCTTTTTCAAGCCGTTCATAAATTGAGAGTATGTTAAACCATTGTTACGCACCGCAGCATTGATACGAACAATCCACAAACCACGAAATTCACGTTTTTTAACGCGTCTGTCGCGATATGCGTACTGACCTGCTTTTTCAGATTTTTCACGCGCAGCACGATATGTAGAATGATGACGTCCTAAAAAACCTTTGGCACGTGCCAAGATTTTATTATGCTTTTGTTTAACTGTTGTTCCACGTTTTACTCTTGCCATAATTGCCCCCTATTATTTCAAACCGTATGGAGCCAAGATTTTGGCCTGACCCATCATGTTATCGTTCAAATACTGTGGCTTGGACCCAGCGTTATTTGCACGCTTGGATTTATGACGCAGTAATTTTTTGTGAGCATTTCTGGCAACGCGGATTTTTCCAGTTGCAGTCATAGACGCACGTTTCTTCAAATAAGACTTTGTCTTTAATTTTGGCATTTTTTAACCTCTTGTTTTATATATCCTGATGGCAATGCCTTTGCCATTTTGGATTGTTACGCCTGTTATTTTGACATAATAAAAAGAAAAATCAAGTTTTTATTGAATGTTGGAAATTTAGAGTTTAAACTGGGGATGAAAATGAATCAGCGTACGTTATCTTCACGGGTTACAAAACTTGTTAAATCGGCAGCCGCTGCGGCCGCGGTACCGTTGATTTTTATTTATGTATTGGTTTCAAAACCCGATTTTTATTTGATAAATGGACTGGGGCATATTGTTTTACCAGCCGCCCATTTTGTTGGAAATGTTGTTACATGGCCAATTCGTGCCACCGGCGAGGCTATATCTAATATTTATAATTTATCAACTTTACAGGCTGAAAACAAAAGGTTACAGCAAGAATTAGACGCTGCTTTGGCTAATAAAAATGCTTGCGATATCGCTGTGGCTGAAAACAGGCGTTTATCAAATGAACTGGATATAGTACATGCCACACCACAAAGTGTAATTATGGCCGATGTTGTGCATGATACGGTTGCGTTGCACCACAGTAACTTTTTAATAAACAAGGGTGTATTTGACGGTATTAAAAAAGGTATGGTTGTAACATCTGTGGATGGATTTATGGCTGGTATGGTCATAGATGTTGGTGGTGAATTTTCACGTGTACGTGCATTAAATGATGCGGACAGCAGTATTGCGGTTAGAATCGCAGGTGACGAAGTTTATGGTTTTTTAACTGGCGACGGTTCGGCAAATCCAGAAATTGGGTTATTCAGCCGTCCTGAATTCAAAGCCGAACATGGTATGACAGTTATAACCAGTAATATCAGTGGTGTATTACCAAATGGTATTATGGTTGGAACAATGATAAACGGTCGTGACGTAAAAATATTGCAAATCGATTCTATATCACGTGTAAAGGTTTTAGAATTTAACACTAATAACGAATATAAATGATAAAGAAAGTTATTTCTTTTTTATGTGATATTTCGCCATTTTTGGCCGTAATTATTTTATGGCGCTTGCAATTACATTTTTGGAATCCTGGGGGGATACTCGCTATTATACCTATATTTTTCTATTCATTTGTACGGCCTGTACCTTGGTTTACACCGTTTGCGATTTTGTTTTGTTTTTTAATAGATTATAATTTTGATACAAAACTTTTTTGGACGACAATGTATTTCATAGCATACGCAATCAATGGCTTTCAATATTTTATAGATTTACAGCGTGCCGATAAAAATGCAATTGTGCCATTTATGATATTTTTAGGTTTTTCTTTATTTATATTGATGATTTTTAATCTTTCTTGGACTGTATTATTTCGCTGTATATGGATGTTTGTATGGGTTTCTGGGTTATATATTCCAATTACAATTTTTATGAAAAAGGTGCACGCAGATGATTGATATCGAAGTTGGACATACTTTTGATAGACGCAGTGCACTGTTTTTAACAACTGGTGCGGTACTGACATCTGTACTGGTTTTACGTATGTTACAGATGCAGGTTTTTAATTATCGTGATTACAGAAAAAAATCTGAAAACAATTCTTTTCGTATTCAAATTAATATGCCAGAACGTGGAAAAATATTATCATCCGAAGGTATACCTATTTCACGCGACACACCAATTTATCGTATTTATGTTGTTCCCGAAGAAACACAAGATATTGATGGGTTATTGAAAATACTAACCGATGATTTGAATTTAAAACAAAAGACGTTAAAACGTATTTATGCGCAAATGCGAAAACAACAAAGATTTCAGCCTGTATTGATATCTGAACATACTAATTGGGGGAATCTGGCACGTATCCAGGCTAAAAATTTACCGGGTGTACATATAACCAGTGGTTATACACGTATATATGAAATGGGTGAATCTGGGGCACATATTTTTGGTTATGTTGGTGCACCAAAAACACCTGTTCCAAATGCACCATTTTTTACAACCGGTATTTTGGGTTTAGAAAAAAAATATAATGATGATATGGCGGGCGAACCTGGTCAAACCGTTATGATATCTAATGCGGTTGGACGTATTACTGGTGAAGACGAAGAACAATTTATAAAACCTAAACCTGGCCATGATATAAAAACGACAGTGCGGTATGATGCACAAAAGGTTATGTATGATACATTAATTAAACAAAAGGCTGGATGTGGGGTTGCACTGGATATAGAAACAGGTGAAATTTTAGCAATAACATCGGCACCTGGATTTGATCCAAATAAATTTACCAGTGATGATGCCGAAGATTATATGGAAAGTTTGCGTAATGATTATACAAAACCGTTTGTAAATAAAACCGTTGAGGGGTTATTTCCACCTGGGTCTACGTTCAAAATTGTTGTGGCGTTGGCTGCATTGGAATCTGGTGCAATAACACCTAATGAAAAAGTATATTGTCCAGGACATTGGGATTATGGCGACAGACGTTATCATTGTTGGGAAGCCAAGGGTCATGGACATGTAGATTTAGCCGGCGCTTTGGCACATTCTTGTGATATTTATTTTTATCGTTTGGCATTAAAAATTGGAATTGATGCAATTCGTAAAATGGCATTCCGTTTAGGACTGGGCGAACGGTATTTAACCGATATTTTTCCAAAAGAAATGGCCGGTGTTATCCCAGATAGATTTTGGAAAGAAAAACATATTGGATCTAATTGGGTACCGGGCGACACGGTAATTTCTGGTATTGGCCAAGGATTTATTTTAACAAATTGTTTACAATTGGCTATTATGTTGGCACGTGTTACTTCGAACAAAGTTGTCAGGCCAAAATTAATTTATGATGATAATAAGGCTGAATTTGACGACTTGGGGCTGGAACAAAAAAATATACGTTATGTATTAAACGGTTTGGAAAAAGTTACACAAAAAGGCGGAACCGCCGCAGCCAGCGCAATTGACGTAAATGGTGCAAAAATGGGTGGAAAAACAGGTACGTCCCAGGTACGTAATATTTCCAAAAAAGAACGTGCCACAGGGGTGTTGACCGCCAGTCAATTAGAATGGAATAAAAGAAACCACGGATTATTTGTTGGGTATGCACCCACAGATAATCCACGTTATGCTGTTTGCATAATTACAGAACATTCCGGTGGCAGTGGTCCCGCAGCACGCACAACCGCCGCGGTTATGAAAACATTATTAAAGGGTTAATATGATTCATCAAACACGTGTTTCTAATGCAAATATGATGACAATTTCAGAAAAATTGTCGCGGTTTTTGTGGGGATTGTTTTTACCCATGTGTGTTGTGTTGGCTATTTCTGTTATGGTGTTATTTTCAGCTGGGGGTGGAAAATGGCAACCGTATGCGGCACCACAATTATTAAAAATATTGCTGGGGTTTGTTGTATTTTTTGTTGTTGCTTTTTCAAATATAAAAACTTGGTTGAAATCTGCTTACTCAATTTATGCGATTGCTTTTATATTAATTGTATTGGTTACTTTTGTCGGCGATGTTGGTATGGGTGCACAAAGGTGGTTAAATTTAGGATTTATTAATATTCAACCGTCAGAATTTATAAAAATTGCATTGGTGTTGGCGTTGGCCAGATATTTTGCATGGATGAATTCTGTGGAATTAACGTTGAGTAAGAATTATATCGCACCCGTGTGTATGACATTGGTTCCTTTTGGATTGATTGTTGCACAACCTGATTTGGGTACTGCGTTATCATTGATGATGATAATGCTTGGTATGTTTTATATTGTTGGTGCACAAAAAAAATGGTTTATTATTATCGCAATATTAGGATGTATGGCTGCGCCGGTTGTTTGGTTTGGTGGTATGCACGATTATCAAAGGGACCGTATTATTACATTTATAAACCCCGAACATGATGCAAAAGGTACTGGATACCAAATAAACCAGGCAAAAATCGCATTTGGTTCCGGGGGTGTTTTTGGTAAAGGTTATATGCAAGGTACCCAATCACAACAATCTTTCTTGCCGGAAAAACAAACAGATTTTATATTCACCATGCTGGGTGAAGAATTTGGATTTATCGGCGCGTTTATATTGCTTGCAATATATACATGGATTATTTTAGTTCTGTTTTGGTGTGCTAAAACTTGCCGAAATAGATTTGGTCAACTGGTATGTTTTGGTTTTATGTTGAACTTTTTCATTTATTATTTTATAAATATCTCTATGGTATTGGGATTATTACCAACTGTGGGTGTGCCATTACCACTGATGTCGTTTGGTGGCAGCAGTCTGTTATCCTTGATGTTTGGATTTGGACTTTGCCAAAATGCACATATAAACAAGGATCAACAATTATCTGCAAAAGGAAGTTAAGTTATGAATTTACTGATTGTGGAATCTCCATCAAAAGCAAAAACAATTGAAAAATACCTAGGTGCCAATTGGAAGGTAATTGCATCTGTGGGTCATGTACGTGATTTAGTTCCAGAAAATGGCAGTGTTGATACCAAAAATAACTTTAAAATGCGTTGGCAAATAATGCCTGGCAAAGAAAAACAAATTAAATTGATTGTTGATTTGGTAAAAAAAGCAGATGCTGTATATTTGGCATCGGATCCTGACCGCGAAGGTGAGGCAATTGCATGGCACATCTTGGATATTTTAAAATCTAAAAAAGTTTTAACTGGAAAACCTGTGTATCGTGTTGCTTTCCATGAAATTACAAAAAATGCTATTACTGCTGCTATAAAAGCACCACGTGAAATAGATGATAATTTGGTTGATGCATACATCGTGCGACGTGCACTGGATTATTTAATCGGTTTTAGTGTATCACCATTGTTGTGGCGCAGGAATTTGGGTAAATCGGCCGGGCGTGTTCAATCTGTGGCTGTGAAATTAGTTGTTGATAGGGAACGAGAAATAGAAGCTTTTCGTCCGCAAGAATATTGGTCGTTGACCGCAGAATGTAAATCACAAAATACGAAATTTAAATCTAGTTTATCAAAATATAAAAACGAAAAAATTGATAAACAAACAATAAAAAATAAAGATAAAATTGATGAAATTTTAAACACATTGGGCAAACCTGTTGTTATGGCAAGCGTTGTTAATATAGAAAAGAAAAAAACATCCAGACACGCTTTTGCACCATTCACAACCAGTACGTTACAACAAGAAGCTGCACGTAAATTATATTTTTCGTCAAAGCGTACTATGGCGACGGCACAAAAATTATATGAACAAGGTTTAATTACATATATGCGTACGGACGCAACAAATTTATCTGTTGATGCTGTTGCCGAAATTCGTGAATACATTGATAAAACATATGGTAAAGAGTTTTTACCAAAATCACCTAATGTTTATGTAACAAAATCTAAAAACGCACAAGAGGCACACGAAGCAATAAGACCAACACATTTCCAGAGTATGGATTGTGATGTTCAAAGCATAGATGAAAAGAAATTGTATGAATTAATTTGGAAACGAACAATTGCATGTCAAATGACAAATGCAGAGTTTGATTCTGTTGCTGTTGATATAAAACCAAATGATGCGGATGCTGTATTCCATAGTGTTGGAACAACGTGCACTTTTGATGGATTTATGACTGTTTATAATGAAACCAAAGATGATACCGAAGATGAAGAAGTAACAAAATTACCAAAATTAGAAATTGGTGATAAAATCGATATAACTGAATTTTTACCAGAACAACATTTTACGATGCCACCGGCCAGATTTACCGAAGCATCACTTGTTAAAAAATTAGAAGAACTGGGAATAGGGCGACCATCAACATACGCAACAATTATGTCAACAATCGTTGATAGAAATTATGTTGAACAAGATAAACAACATCGTTTTCATCCAACGTCGGCTGGATGGATTATAACGGCATATTTATCTAAATATTTTGATGAATTGGTCGATGTTAATTTTACCGCAAAAACCGAAGATACACTGGATGATGTATCAAACGGTAAAAATGATAAAATCACCGCTTTACACGAATTTTGGACACCAACTGAAACAGTAATAGATGCCGCACGTGGAATTAAAACTTCTGAAATTATTGATGTTATAAATAATTTTATGTCGGCACATTTGTTCCCAGATGGTAATACAAAATGTCCTAAATGTGGCGGGGAATTAGGTATAAAATTATCTAAATACGGTGCTTTTATCGGTTGTAATAAATATCCAGATTGTGATTATACTGTAAAAATAGGCGATGAAAACAATCAAGATTTACCGGCTGAAAATATTGAAAAAAAGCCGGCAACACCCGTTGATTTAGGCGAAAATATAACATTTTATCCGGTCGGTAAGTTTGGACCATATGTATCGAATGGCAAACAAAATGCATCTGCAAAAGGGTATACTGCTGATAGTATTACTTTGGATATAGCCAAAGATTTATTAGATAAAAAAACAAAGGGTAGTGTTGCCGAAGATTTAGGTGAAAATCCTTTGACAAAACAAAAAATATTATATTATGCATCTGGGCGATATGGACCATATATTTCATCTGGACGTGTCAATGTATCGGTGAAAGAAAAACCAGATTTAGATACAGCGATTGACTTAATAAATAATAAAAAGCCGGCACAAAAATTTGTAAGAAAAGGAAGAAAGTAATTGACAAAATATGATAATAATTTTGTTGATGAATTGCGTGCCAGGTTGTCATTAGTTGATGTAATTGGTCGTCGCGTACCTTTGCAAAAAAAGGGGCAAAATTATTGGGGATGTTGTCCATTTCATAATGAAAAAACGCCGTCTTTTTCTGTGAACGAAGAAAAAGGATTTTATCATTGTTTTGGTTGCGGTGCACATGGCGATATTATTTCTTTTGTTATGAATATTGAACATGTTGAATTTAAAACTGCGTTGCAAGAATTAGCTGATATGGCCGGTTTAAAAATGCCTGATTATAAACCGAAATCACCAGAACGTATAGCCGCCGAAGATTCTTACTTTGATATATGTGAAAAAGCAACCCAAGAATATCAAAAATTATTATTTACTGATTCTGGTGCTGATGCATTGGCATATGTACGTTCACGTGGTTTTACCGATGATATGATAAAAAAATACCGTATTGGTTATGCACCAAAAAATAATTTAATTGCATCAAAATTTGTTGATATAAAACAGAATAATTTATTGGCCACAGGACTGGTGCGTCGTGGTGAATATGGAATGTATGATTTTTTTCGTCATAAATTAATGTTTCCTATATTTGATGCACATGGACATGTGATTGCATTTTCTGGACGTAGTCTAGATGGGTCGGAACCTAAATATATTAATACAACCGATACAGAATTATTTCATAAAAGACATACTATTTTTGGATTTAATTTTGCAAGGGAAGAAATTTATAAAAAAAATCGCAGCATAGTTGTCGAAGGTCAAATTGATGCAATTCAAATGCAAGTGAATGGTTTTGGTGAAACAGTTGCACCATTAGGTACCGCATTAACCGAAGACCATATTGCAATTTTATGTAAATCAAACCGGAATATTGTTTTTTGTTTTGATGGGGATAACGCCGGACAAAAAGCCGCGGCACGTGCATGTTCAATTGTACTGCCATTTATCAGGGACAATTCTAATGTATGTTTTGCTTTTGTTACCGGTGGTAAAGATCCGGATGAAGTATTAAAATCTGGTGGTGCGCCTGCTATGCAAAAAATTATTGATAATGCAACACCATTAATTGATTTTTTATGGCAAATTGTGAATTCAAATTATTTAGTTTCCACACCAGGGGGACGTGTGCAAGCAGAAAGATTTTTAAAAAATGAGTTGAGCAAAATTACCGATAAAAAATTACAATATGAATATGAACAAGAATATAAAAAACGTGAATTCAATGAATGGCGGTCTTGGAAAAAAGTTGATACACCAAATATTGAATTACCCGAAGTTGATTCTGTTACAAAAAACACACTTGTATATATTGTAAATAATTTTGAAGATCTGGCCAGTCAATATGCTGATTTTTTATCCGGTTTAAATATATCTTTTGATGAACCGGCCCCAGATTTAAAATGGAATTCTGTGCAGGCAGAAAAATTTATTGTGTCATTAAAATTAAAAAAACAACTGGAAGCAATGGAAAACAAACGTCGTGAAATTATGCAGGGTATGATTACCGGTGAAAATTATACAAATGCCGATATTACCGATATAAATAATAAAATTGCCGGCATAAATGAAAAATTAGAAAAATTATTATATATGGAATAAAAAATATCCGGCTTTTTTTAACAAATTGATTAAAAAAGCCGGGAAAAACATAAACAAATAAAATACCGGTATTTTTGTATATTTTTAACAAAAACACCGGTAATTATTAACAAATTTATTTTAATATTCTAATGAGTTATTATAAGCAATAATGTTTGTTGGTGTTATTGTTTTATTTTTTGCAATTTGTTCTGTCTTTGTATTTTGTTTATCATTCTTACTAAATATTTTTGCAGCACTGCAACCAGCCACAGATAATAAACAAATTAAAGCAATTGTTGTGAAACCACAACCTATACCATCACCTATTAACTCATAATCTTCGTTATTGATCTTTGCTTGTACATCATTTTTTTTCATTTTATACCCCTTTTTGCGGTATTTTATAAGAAAAACAAGTGATGTCAAATTTTATGTATTGAACAAGAAATGACAAATATCGCCAGGTTGCATAATATAATCACGACCAACTGTGCGCATTTTGCCGGCTTCTTTGACAGCAACTTCGCCACCATATTCCAGATAATCCGCAGGTGAAATAACTTCGGCACGGATAAAACCTTTTTCAAAATCAGTATGAATTTTTCCGGCCGCCTGGGGCGCGGTCATACCAGTTGTAATTGTCCAAGCATGTGCTTCTTTTGGTCCAACTGTATAAAAAGTTTGCAAACCTAATGTTTTATATCCTGTTTTAATAATTTGTTCTAAACCTGATTGTTTGAGTCCCAGATCATCCAAAAACATTTTTCTTTCATCTGGGTCAACTATCTGGGCAATTTCCATTTCTATTTTAGATGATATAATAAGTACAGGCGCGGTTGCCCCGAATTTATCTTGAACAGATTTTGAAAAACTGTTACCTGATGCCGCAGATGCCTCATCTACATTACATACATAAATCACAGGTTTTGATGTTAATAAATTAAATGGTTTACTATCTACATCCACATTACGTGCTGGTACCCCATTTGTTAAATTTGTACGAATTATTTCGGCATCAGCTAGTAATTTTATAGCATCTTTATCATTGCCGTGTGCTTTTTTGGACAGGTTTTTAATTTGTTTTTCTAAACTTTCCAGATCAGCCAACATTAATTCTGTTTCGATAATATCAATATCAGCAATAGGGTCAATTTTACCGTTAACGTGTACAATATCATCATTTTCAAAGCACCTGACCACGTGTATTATTGCGTCTGTTTCCAGTATATTACCCAAGAATTTATTTCCCAGACCTTCGCCGGTGGATGCACCTTTTACTAATCCCGCTATATCAACAATTTCCAGTTGTGTTGGTATAATTTTGGCAGATTTATCAACATCAGCCAATTTTAACAGTGTTTCATCAGGCACAACCACGCGGCCTGTATTTGGCTCTATCGTGCAAAAAGGGTAATTTTGAGCGTCGGCCGCAGCACTTTGTGTTAAAGCATTAAATAATGTAGATTTACCGACATTTGGTAATCCTACAATTCCGCAATTGAATCCCATAATAAAATCCTTTATAATATGGTTAATATGTCATACATCTGGCAAGATTTCAATATAAAAACTTTTCCAGCGGAAACTATTGTTTTCCGTGATGGTGTGTTTTGTCCTGAATTATCCACACTTTCGACGCCAGTGATAGATAAAAATTACGATTTACCAATACATATTATATATGTTGGTGAATTAGTTGATAAAAATAAATTAGATATAATTATTAATGAAAATGTTAAAAATCAGCAAATTTACTTGTCAGCCAAGGTAAATATTAAAAAATCTGCTGAATTAGATGTTGTTATAAAAAATAGTGGTTTTGGTTCTAATTTACATGGATTTATTGTAATCGAAAATAAAAACGATATAAATTTAGATATAAACGCACATCATTTATGTAGAAATACTGGTATTTTTATAAAAACAAGATTGCTGGCCTATAAAAATTCTGTATCAAAATTATCTGGTACAGCACATATTTATAAATATTGTGAAGAATGTCGTTCTGATATAAATTTGTCAGCTATGGCTGAAAAAAGTGCAAAAATTATATTTATGCCGGTTCAAAAGATTTCTGCGGTACCTGAATCAGCCGAACATAGTGCAAATATAGCGGAATATAATCAACCACAAGTTGAATATTTACATCAAGCCGGGTTAACAGATAATGAAATAAAAAATGTGTTACACGAAGCTTTTATAAACGAAGTAGATTTTTAAATAATAAAAAAAATACCCGTAAACACAGGTATTTAAATTTTTAGGCCTAAAAACAAAAAGTTATTTCTTTTTAAAACCCTGTTTTGCTTTTAATTTAGGATTTTTAGGGTCAATCAAGATAACCTGTTTACCACGACGAATTTGTTTAATATCGCCACGTTTTTTCCAAGCCTTTAATGAACTTAAAAATTTCATATCAAATCCTTTTTGCTAATTGATTATAAACAGTTTTTATCAAAAATCAAATAATAAATGTATATTTTGTTGTTTTTGTTGGGGCTGTTTAAATTGTTAAAAAAAGTTTTTATTATAATTATTAACAGTTTTTTAACAATTTTTTGTTAAAATTTAGCCAATTTTATAGTTTTTTGTTGAAAAATAACACTGTTAATAACGTGTTAAAAAAATCATCAGTTTTTAATATTATTAACAATTTTTTATGTTTTATTTTTCTGCTTGTTAAAAAAGGTTGAAAAATGGTATAATTATTAACAAGTAGGGAAGAGATGAGACAACAAGTATTGAAAGCTTTGGCTAATCCGCCACGTATATTTTATGTGCCGTATTCTTTGGCAGTGCTGAATTTTGTCTTGCAATTTATGATTTTTATTGTTATTTACGTTGTTTTTTTGTTTTTCAAGATAGAAATTCCACCACTTTTCTTTCTGTTGTCTGTTATATTTGTGCATATGATATTGGCTTTTTATTCCAAGGCGGACCCGCAAATCGGTCAAATTTTGGTCGCAAAGTTAAATTTATTAAAATATAAAATTCCACGGAGATTGTCTGTATAATGAATAATGGTTCTAGTTTTTTTGATTATTTTGCAGGTAGCGCGGAATTTCCTATTACCACAGCCGTGTTGGTAATGATTGCTGTTTTTATTTTTATAGTTTTAATAATGTATCTTCCTGTTTTAACACGTAAAATTTTTCCAAAATTTGGGTATAATCATTATTCTGAGTATTTACCTTTTGCAAATGTGTTGCCGGATAATACTTTACAGGTTATAAATAAATCATTTGTTCGTGTTTATCGTTTTGAAGGTGTTCAAACGAGTATGCAAGATAGTGAACAACGTGAGAAATTTTTAGATTTAAAGGCTAGTTTATTTAATCAAATACATGACCCAACCGTTGTATTAAGGTTTTTTACAATACGTGATTCAGCATATGAAAATAAAGATTATGAATTTCATCAAAAAACATTACAGATGATTTATGATAAATGGAAAAACCAAGGTTTAAGGATATTTAATAACAGTTATTATGTTGTTGTTTCTGTGGGTGGTAGTAATGCAATTGATAAATTAAATCAGTATTGTAATTACATTGAATCTATATTTTCTGAATATAAACCTAAATTATTAAAAAACACAAGTAAAGATAATATGGGCCGGTTTTTTGGGCGTATTTTATCACCTATTACAAAACCTAAACCGAGTGTATGTGATAATAATATTTCTGATTTTGTTACTGTTGATGATGTTGAATTTTTAAGTAATGGCATAATTAAATATGAAAGTGGCGAAACATCCAGATATGCCGCGGCAATATCTTTTAAAATAGCCCCAGATTATATGGATGAAGAGTTTTTTATAAATGTGTCAACTATACAAACAGAAATGATTTGTATGAATAGTTTTCATATTATGAGTACTGCTGATGTTGCTACGGCTTTTCGTAAAACACAATCTACAACCGATGAAAAAACTGAAAATTCTGTGGCGGAACAGTTGATTGAGGCAGAAACAGTAATGGACGAAAATGTTTCTGGTAATCAAAGTATGGTTGATTATTATCCAATGTTTTTAATATTTGGTGATACACCCGAAGAGTTAGAAAAATACATAAATGAATTCAAGAAAATATCCGCATCATTTGGTATATCGCCAATTGTTGAAACATTTGCTTCAAAGGTTTCTTGGTTTTCTATGATTCCTGGTTTTGATGTTTTTCCGCGCAGTTTTAAATTGTTATCAAAAACGGCGGCTATATCTATACCTATGGATACTGTGCCACGTGGACACGAAAATTGCGATTGGGGTCCTGGACCGTTGGCGATATTCCCAACAGCCCAAGGAACACCATATCAATTTCAATTTCATGTATCAGATGCACCGACGGCCGTGGGTCACAGTTTAACAATTGGACCAACAGGTAGTGGTAAAACAACATTATATTCTTTCTTGATTGCCCAATCATTACGTCATCCAAAATTAAAAGCATTCTTTTTCGATAGAAATAAAGGTGCAGAAGTATTCACTTTGGCGACTGGTGGAAAATATATAACTATGAATAATAAAGAAGATGATAAAGATGATCATATATTATCTTTTGAAACACATTTAAATCCTTTAAAAATGGAAGATTCAAAGGCAAATCGTGAATTTTTAAAGGAATGGTTTAGAATTATTTCTGGACAATCGGATCCATTATCTGATGAAGAAATTGCACGTGCTATATCAATTAATTTTGATTATTTACAAGAAAAAGATAGAAAATTATCTAATTTATTAGAAAGCTGTTTTTCATCAAATGGTAAAATGCGTGCTGAGTTGAAAAAATGGGTTGATGAAGATCAGTATGGTTGGATGTTTAATGAAGATAAAGATACATTAGATTTAAAATCAAGACTTACCACATTTGATTTTACGTCTGTTTTAGATAATAAATTATTGGCGCCGGCTGTGATTTCTTATATTTTGCACAGGATAAATCACACGACTGTTTCTGGGGGAAATCCTTCGTTGATTATGATTGATGAAACGGCACCTATGTTGGAAAATGAAATGTTCCGTAAAAATTTCATAAAAGGATTACAAGAAGGTCGTAAAATTCGTCAGGTGTATATGGCCGCTTTTCAACGTGCAGATGTTTTGGATAAATTAGGAATAGGTGATGTTGTTCGTGGTCAGGCACAGACTGTTTTGTTCTTCCGTAATAAAGCGGCGACTGATGGAGATTATAAAAATTGGAATTTAAATCCATTAGAAATGGCATTTATTAAAGGTAGTGCATATCCAAATTTACAACGTGCTGTTTTATTATTAAGACGTACAAATAATGAAACTGAATCTGTTATTTTAAATACAGAATTAGGGGGATTGGGTAATTTATTAAAATTATTTGACTCTGGGCGAAATAATGTTTTATTAGCCGAAGAATTATATAAATCGTTTGGTACTTCATTTGTAGAGGAGTATTTAAAGAAATATGTATAAGATATTTTTATATTTAATGTCTTTATTTGTCGCGACATCTGTTTTCGCCGAAGACAGGTGTATTGCGTATAAGACACGTCCATATGTAAAAATAGATAAACCTGATTGGGTCAAAAAAGTTGGGCAACCATTAAAGATGATGGATTTATATCATGGTAATGTTGTGGCGACTTTGGTTGATGAATATGATATTATAGTTAATATAGATGAATTGCCAAATAATGAAGGTTTTTGTGTTGGTATCAAAGATATAAATGCGATTATCGGTTACAGTGATTTCTTGGTCAAGGTTGATATGCGGCATAAATTAGATTCTTGTTCATATAAAACAATTTTATCGCACGAGGGTGAACATATAAATGCTTATTTATCTGTGATTGATGATTTCCAAGATGATTTAAAGAAATCTGTATTCACAGCGGCGGATTCTATTACACCGGTATTTGTAAAAAGCGAAGATGATATAAGTTCGGCTATTGACGATTTAAATTCTAAATTACAAACGCATCCAGATTTGGTTTTGGTAAAACAAAAAATATCTGCGGCCGAAGAATTAAGAAATGCAAAAATCGATGAAGAAAATAGACAATATGAAGAATTAGAAAAGTGTGATGGTTAAAAAATTATTACCTGTTTTGTATTGTTTTTTGTTTGTTTCACCTGCGGTTTCTGGGGTATGTGACAGTTATAAAAAAAATCCAGATGTAATTATAGAAAAGGCAGATTGGAAGGTTAATGTTAATTATGCTGATAAAGATTTAGATCCAAAAGCAGGTTATGTTAATATTCAACCTTTTAATTCTTTTGCACCAAAAATTGGTTATGTTTTTAATGGTGAATATTATTGTGTTTTTCTAGATTCTGTGCAGTCAACAATTGGTTTTCGTGATTTTGAGATTTATGTTGATAAAAAATTTCCTGTGGATTCTTGTGAATATAATGCGGTTTTAGAGCACGAATATCATCATATAAATGATTCTGTGGACGCATTGGATAATGTGTTTCCAAAAATAAAAGATGTTTTGCAGGATGCTGCAAATGAGGTGGAACCAGTTTATACAACGAATGCAGAAGATGTGCCAAAGGCTTTTGAACAAATATCAAAACAAGTGCAGAATAATAAGAAATTAATTGATTTGGTTAATGAATTTAAAACACAACAAGAACGTGATGCATCGGTGTTGGATAATGGTCCAGACGATAATCTAAAAAAATGTATGGAAGAAAAATTAAGAGCAGGTATAGATAAAGTAGAGGCTGCATTTAAAAAATATTTTAATGAAAAATAGTGATTGTCGTTCGTAAATTTTGAACCAACAGGTTGCCGTGGCCACAAACCACTGACCACAAAAAATTTAAACAAAAAACACCCATAAAATTGGGTGTTTTTTATTTAACTTGGTTGCGGGAGATGGATTTAGCGACCTTGGCTCATTCGCTATGCTCACCGGCGTATTCCATCCGCCTTTCGCCGGCGGTTGAACCACGCTTGCTTCGGTGTCTCAAATCCAACACAACACACATATTTAACAAAAAAACATCCACAAGGGATGCTTTTTCGTTAAATCTTGGTTGCGGGAGATGGATTTGAACCACCGACCTTCAGGTTATGAGCCTGACGAGCTACCGGACTGCTCTATCCCGCGATGATGCGTAATATTATACACTAAAATACAACAATGTCAATAAAAAACACAAAATTTTTTAAAATTTTTGACTTAAAACCGAAAGTTAGTCGATTTTTGACCCTTTGGGTCTTGCATTGTGGTTTTATTGTTGCTATGATTTCTTTGAAATTTATTTGGTGGTGGTTAAATGGCAAGAAGTAAGTTTAGAAAATATGTTTTAGATCCTGTATTAGGGTTAGATATAGTACAGTGGTGTTTTGCTATACCAGTCGCAGTTGTTATGTGGTTGGTCTTTGCCACTTGTTGTACGCATGTTCGTAACAAAAAAATATTAAAAGAATACAGAAATAAACCTGCTGTTTTTGTTGTTTGGCATGGGCGTTCGATGTTGCCGACGGCAATTATGGCGTGGTATCGTATGCGGTCTTATGTTGTAACCAGTCAACACAAAGACGGTCGTTTTATGGCTAAAATTCAGCATATGTTTGGTGCACATGCTATTTTTGGGAGTTCTTCGCACGGTGGGGTGTCTGTATTACGCGAAGGTGTGCGTGTTTTAAACAAGGGTAATCGTTGTTTGGTATTATCCCCAGATGGGCCAGGGGGGCCATCTTTGCGTATGCATGATGGTGCAATGTATTTTGCAAAAATGACTGGGGCACCTATTATTCCTGTTTGTTTTTCTGCGTCTAAGGCTTGGTTCCAAAAACGTTGGGACAGGTATTTGGTTGTTTTACCTTTTTCAAAGGTTATTATGGATGTGGGTGATCCTATATTTGTGAAATCAAAAATAAAAACGCCAGAGTTCGAGGCCGAGCGTCAAGAAATCGAGAATATTTGTATTAAACAATTACGTGATTTAGATAAAATCTTTAATTTGATGCAGGTCGAAGAAGGTATGAAGGCCAGCACGTTTAAAAAACAATTACGCGAAGGTAAAAAGGTGGTTGCCCAAGTAAAGGAAGATAATAAATGAAAACACCAAAATGGTTTTTGCGTAAAGGAATAATTGCCATATTATTATTGCCTTTTTCTGGGCTGTACTATTTAGTTAGCAAGTTTGTTTTTAAAATGCGGGCACGGCATCCTTTGCAATCGAAACGCAAAATCGTTTGTGTTGGAAATTTGTTGGCAGGTGGTGTTGGAAAAACCCCAATAGTTCGTCAAATTGCAGAATTATTTGATGCGCCTGTGGTTATGCGTGGTTATAAACAAACTAAAAATACATTGGGTATTGGTGACGAAGCGATGATGTTGTCGCGATATGGATTAAATGTTCACACTGGTGACAGAAAAAGCAATATTATTTTGTTAAACAAGCAAAAATCTAGGAAACCTATAATTATGGATGATGGATTCCAAAACCCGAGTATAAAAAAAGATATTTCTGTGGTCGTAATAGATGAAGGTTTTGGTTTTGGAAATGGTTTTTTATTGCCGGCTGGGCCTATGCGCGAAGGGTTATCTGGGTTAAAGCGTGCGGATGCAATTATTATTATCAAGACAGATGATTCAAAACGTAAAGATTTAAAAATATTGGCTGGAATTCCTGTGTTTTATGCAAAAAATACAACTGTGTCACCGTATAAAGATAATGTGCCATTGGTTGCTTTTGCTGGTATTGGATATCCAGAAAAGTTTTTTAGTAAATTAAAAAATGTTGTTTGTAAAAAATCTTATGCTGACCATTATCAATATACTGACAAAGATATACAAAATTTATTAAATTTAGCAAAAAAATATGATGCTAAATTGGTAACAACTGAAAAAGATTGGGTTCGTTTGCCTGATAATGTTCGTAATGAAATCAAGTTTGCCAGGTTAGATACCGATATAGATAAAAAATTTTTCACTTGGTTGGAGGGTAAAATAAATGGCGACATTTAAGAAAAAATTTGAAATATCTGGGGTTGGTATTCATCGGGGAATGCCGGTCAAAATGATTATAAAACCAAGTAAAGAAAAAGGAATTATTTTTTATCGTGTAGATATTGATAAAAAATATAAAATCCCAGCAATTTATTCTAATGTTGGTGAAACAAAGATGCGTAATACAACCATCGGCAGCATGGATTCTTTGCATGTACAAACGGTTGAACATTTGATGGCGGCATTAATGTTGGTTGGTGTTGATAGTGCGATTATTGAAATAGATGGACCCGAGACACCAATATTAGATGGCAGTGCGTACGAATTTATGAAAAAATTCCTGGAAATTGGTGTTGTTGGTTCAAAGTTAAAAAAGATAATTGTGAAAAAAGAAATAATAGTTACGTCGGCCGAAGCCAAGAAAAATGTGCCGTTTTTTGAAAAATTGAAATTTTGGTTTTTGAATAAATTATCAGGTCGTAAAACAAACGGTTTTGTAAAATTGACACCGAATGATGGAAAGGCATTGAATGTTTCTGCGACTTTGGTTTATCCAGAGAAAATTATTGGTAATCAAAGTTTTTCTTATTCGTTTTCTGGAACAAAAAAATCAATGGATGTTTTTATGCGCGATGTGGCGCATGCACGTACTTTTGGTAAAATTTCAGAATGGGATTATTTGAAAAAACACGGTATGGCGCATGGGGCAAATGAACATAATGTTATTGTTGTAAACGCATCTGGGGATTCTGTGTTGAATAATTTGTATTGGAAAGATGAATTTGTACGGCATAAAGTGATTGATGCACTGGGCGATATGTTTATGTCTGGGGGAATTGTTATTGGTGATTTGGTGTCGTATAAAGGGAGTCACGCATTGAATAATTTGTTGTTGAGAAAATTATTTAGTGACCCATCAAACTATGAGATTATTGAAAAATAACAGTAAATAAAGGAAAGGAAAAATGAAAAAAATAATTTTATGTTCTTTAATTGCTCTGTTAGCAGCGTGTAATCACACAATAAAACCAGAAAATGACAGCGATAAATTAGTTTTGGTTAATACAGAACCAAAAGGATGTGTTTATTTGTATAAAATGGATGCTGATGCTTCTTTTTATTCCCATGATGATGCGGTTGCTTACCTGAAAAATCGTATTGCTGCCCAAAATAAAACAGGAAATGTGTTTTGGTTGGAAAAAGATAAAAAAGAACAGAATTCTTGGGTTATGTTTGGACCTGAATATAAATATTCTTTGACTGCGCGTGTTTATGATTGTCCAATTAAACAATAATTTACACTTTTAAAGCCTGTTAATAAAAAATTAATGGGCTTTTTATTATTATATGTTTGCCAAAGAATGTATTTTTTTGTTATAATTACGGAAAGAGAGAATGTAAATTGTTTAAATCAAAGAATACTTTTAGCGAAATATTACGTGTAAACAAAAAAAAGTTTGCGGCTGGGTTGTTTTGGCAACCTGTGGCGGTGGGGTATACACCACGTAATTATGCGCGTGTATTGGCACATAATTCCAAGGGTAAATCAAATTTATTCATTGAATACAGGTCGATGATTGGGTTGGTGCCAAAACGTCGTGGGTATTCTGTGGGTATGCCGTCTATTGCGGCCGAAGTTGTTGATGCTTTGGCTGAATATTCATCTTTTTTGGCGGTGTTTGTTGTTGATACAAAATACTATTTATTGGCTGTTCGTAATGGAATTATACTGGCGGATAATGTTTTTGAAACCGAAGGCGCGGCCCGTGCAGAGTATGCAAAGTTTTTAAAAATTCCAGATTGGACGGCTTTTATTGCACCAAATTCTTGGGCAATTCCAAAGGCAGTGGAACGTAATTTGGGCACATTATTAACGCGTAAAATAAAATATTCTTTGCGTCCTATTAGTCGTTGGCGTTCCAGTTTATTATCTTTTGTTTTATTGATAATTTTCTTTGTTGGTTTGTTTTTGTTCTTTCGTGAACCTATTCATCAAATGCGTGATGGGCGTATAGATTTAGATCCAGAAAAAGTTGCGGAATATAAACGTCAAATCGATGCAAAAAATAAAGAGTTAGATAAACAGTTTGATATCAAGAAAGAAGAATATAAACCGTTAGTGTTACCATATTCTTCGTTGCCTGTACCTGAACAAAGGGCAAAACAATGTTACCAAGCAATTGCTTTTTTAATGCAGCCAATTACGGGTTGGGTGCAAACAGATGCAGTTTGCGATGAAACAACCGCAAGGGTAGAGTTCAGCAGAAAATATGGTTCTTTGGATGGGTTTTATATAGTTGCTGATAATTTATTACCAGGGGCGATGGCAGAAGAGTTAGATGATAATACAATAACTGTTAGTGTTGCTTTGCCAGAGGTTGAACGTTTCGCATCCCAAGATTATCGTGATGCTGAAACAATAGAACGTAATATTGTGAGTTTGTTTCAAACAATGCAAACAAAAGCAAAAACAGAAATTGTTGTTGATACATTAACAAATGGTGTTGAAACAGCGAATTTAAACATTGTTGAATTTGCGGTGTCTTCTAAATTATTACCGATGCAATTCACAAAAATGTTTGAAGATTTTGGTGGGTTTTACATTACTCGTTGTATGTGGAACGCTTTATCACGGACTTGGAACTATGAGGTTATAATCTATGCAAAATAAAAATAAATTATTTGGTTTGTTGGTGGCTGTATTTTCAATTTGTATTATGTCTGGGGCATATGCTGTGGACAATAATTTCTTTGAAGAAGATATTGTTGAATACGAAGATGCAAATAATGAAGGCGAAGGTTTTGTAGATGAAGATGCAGAGGTTATGGGGGCTGTGTCTGTTGCAAATTATAATGTTGATGGTTCCGTATTCCAACAAATTACAGATTTGGAACAACAAAAAGTTTTGATGGAATTGGAAAAAGAGCGTGCACAATTAGATTTAGATTTAGATAGACTGGCGGCCGAAAAAATAAAGTTACAAATGGAAATGGATACGTTGTCCGGGCGTGCAGAACAAGAACAACAAATTTTACAAAATGAAAAAGCAAAGTTAGAAGCCGAGGCTGCAAAAATTGAACAAGAAAAGCGTGCTTTGGCAGCGGCTGCGGAAAGTGGTGTGACTCAACCAATGCCGTCTTATGCACCGCAGAATACAAATACAAAGAAAAAAGCTGCTCCAAAGCCAGTGGATGATGATGGCGAAGAAGAAAGTATTACTGATATGTATAAATTGATAAATGTTATGGGTGCAGGAAATCAATTACAGGCAACATTGTCTGATTTAGCAACAGGACAAACTAAACGTGTTAGTGTTGGAAAGAACGTTAATGGTTTTGTTGTAAAATCTATATCTTTAGAAGACGGTGTTGTGTTCAGTAAAGATGGTGAAACACAAAATTTAAATATATCCAGCCGGTAAAAAAATGAGTAAAGATACTGTTGATAATGATTTGATTACAAAAACGTCTGTACCAAATGGTATGGAAGGTGCCGCAATAAAAGAAATTGTGGATTATCTGTATTCCAAAGGTAATCGGTTGTTAACAGCAACAGGTGCGCGTATGGAATTATCGAAAGATGTGCAAAGTTTAATTGCATATTTTTCTGGGGGCGAAATTATTATTTCCAGAACGCATAAATACGATGGACGTGTGTTGGCGTTTTTAGATTTGTTGCGTGAACGTTCTATGCCAATGCGTGAGCCTTTTTATTCTGATCTTGGGCTGGTATCGGCAATTTATAAAACATATGAAGAGCGTTTGGGTGGTGGTGTACGTGCGCGTGCAGATTACGATAACCAGATGCAAAAAGATTTTGTTGATATAATTGCGCGTGCTGCCGCACAGAAAGTATCAGATGTGCATATCGAGGTTGCAGATCAAACAACAATTTATTTCCGTATAGATGGCAGTATGCAACCTGTGTTGGAATATAATTCTGCGTGGGGTGAATCTTTTGTCAGGGCTGCGTTTGCGTCGGCTGATATTTCTAACTCTAATTACGCACAAAATGAATACCAGGCTGCACAAAAGGATGGACGGACACCACTGCGTGGAACAAAAGATTTGTATTTGCCGGCTGGTGTTACCAGTGTTCGTATGCAATTTAATCCAATCGCATATGGTTCCCGTTATGTTGTTATGCGTTTGTTATACGATAACCCATCCGAAGGTATTAAAACAGAGCAAGAGTTTGGTGAATACGAGCAAAAATTATTGATGCGTTTACGTTCATATCCAACAGGTTTAGTTATTGTTGCGGGTCCAACATCTTCTGGTAAATCGACGACATTGGTGCGTAATATGTCATTGATGTTAAAAGAACGTAATTATGAAATAAACATGATTACAGTGGAAAATCCTGTGGAACAAAAGATATTTGGTGCGCATCAAATGCCTGTGGTTAATGCTATGAACGAAGAGCAACGCGATGAAAAGTATACCGAAGCATTGGCGGCTGCGTTGCGTAGTGACCCTGATACATTGATGGTTGGTGAAATTAGAACGTTGGCTGCGGCGCAGTTAACTGTTCGTGGTGCGTTGTCTGGTCATAATGTTTGGACAACGTTGCATGCGAATTCTGCGATGGCCGCGTTAACCAGATTGTTGGATATGGGGGTCGAGGCATTTAAACTGAAAGAAGAAACATTGATGCGTGGATTAATATCTATGCGGTTGTTTAAAAAACTGTGTCCACATTGTCGCGAAGCATTAATTAACCATAAAGAGCACGGTGCATATAAACGTGTTTTGGATGCTTTTGGTATGGTTGGTTTAAAACAAACATTTATACGTGGTTCTGGGTGCAGTGAGTGTAATGGTACGGGTACAATTGGTCGTATCAAGGCTGGTGAAATTATTATCACAAATAGCGAGTTTTTACGTCTTGCTTTGGCTGGTAATACCGATATGGCTGTGAAGTATTGGCTAGAAGAAATGGATGGCAGAACATTAAAAGAATCTGCGGCGGAATTAATGTTAAAAGGTATTATTGGTGTTGATGAGTTAGAACGTTGGGTTGGGCTGTTGGATAGGCCAGGGGAATATTAAACATATGGAAAAATTAGAATTATTATATGCAAAAATGGTGTTCAAAATGAATACCGAACGCAGGCTTGCCTTGATACGCAAGTTGGCGTCTTTGTTGCGTAATAATTTTTCGTTGATGGATGCGTTGGGACGAATTGAAAAGATAGAGTCACATGATGGTCAAAAACCTGATGAGCCATATGCTATTGTTATGCGTGAATGGCAAAAGAATTTAGAAATGGGACTCAGTTTTTCTGATGCAACGCGTGGTTGGTTGCCAATGGAAGAAACTTTATTGGTAACGTCTGCAAATGTTTCTGATTTGGTTGTTGCGCTGGAAAATGTAGAAACGGTTGTGAATGGTACAACCAAGATAAAACGTGCAATGCGCACGGCAATTACATACCCACTGTTTTTATTGGTTTTAACGTTTGCGATTATTATCATGGTTGGTATGTATTTGGTGCCGCCGTTGGCGTCTGTGGCGGGGCCTAATGTTGTTTGGAGTGGTGCAGCAAGTTTATTGATAAATGTATCAGAATTTTCTATGCATTATTGGCATATGTTTGTTGTGTGGATAATTGTTTTTAGTGTTATTATTTGGTTCAGTTTGGCAAATTGGACAGGATGGATCAGGACTTTGTTTGATGATTTACCACCGTGGAATATTTATAAAATCCAGGTGTCGGTTGGTTGGTTGATGTCGTTATCTGCGATGATATCTGCGGGGATTGCTATGCCGGATGCAATGCGTATTTTGGCGGATAATTCAAATAGGTATTTGCGTCATATTTTAGAGGATGCACTGCGTTATATTGCTAATGGTGATAATTTGGGTGTTGCGTTATCGCGTACAGGTGCAGAGTTTCCAAATAAAGAAATTATTGGAGATTTGACGATTTATTCTGAAATGAATGATTTTGCGGTAAATGTGTCGAGTGTTGCAAATGATTATTTACAAGATTCTGTGCGTAAAATGGAATCTATATCCAGCACATTAAATAGTATAGGTATTTTGTTGGTGTCAGTTATTATTGCATGGGTTGTTTTGGCAACATTCCAAATGCAAGACCAAATTACAATGATGTTATCTTAGAAAAAAACACCGGTATTTACCGGTGTTTTTTGTATTATTATTTATTACACCATAAATGGTAGGTTTTCGAGTGTTCCTTCGGTAACACGGACGTTTACGTCAATCAGCATAAATATCGCGTCTGGGGACGGTTTTTCTGCGTGATTAAATACATCGGCGGTAAGTAAGTGGCTGGTGTTAACAGTTATTTTGGTAACCAGGTGGTCGTCGTCCAATAATGTGTAAATTGGTCCAACATTTGTTGGGGTGTTTCCACCAATTTCGTGTTCGTTTTGTGGACAACGCAAACCATCCATTAATGTTTTGATACGGTTATCTATGTCAGAACGTGCAACACCGACGATTTCTGGGTGCAACATCAATATATCCAATTCTGCAATCATATTTAGGTTTGGACTGATAATTGGGTTCCAATCGATACCGCCAACATGACGCGTAATCAAAGGTGCCTTGGACGCATCAGGTAACATGTATTTTGTTAAGTTGTTCCAAGGACTGTGTTCAACCAATTTTTTTAATTGTGGGTGAAATTGCATACGAATATCAGCAATATGTTGAGCACGTTTTTTAGGATTTACGAAAATATCACCAAAATAAATTAATTTAAATTTCATTGTTTAGTCCCTTTGTTTATTTAAATATTCTTGAAAAATCTCGGTTGCCAGTGGGTGTAAAAACAATCCGTGTTGTTTGCCCAGGTTTGTAATAATTTGGGCCCTGTGACCATTTAGTACAAAAATTGCCCGTCTGGATAGCAGAGATTTCATGACAATTCTTGCGTCTTCTATTGAAATATTGAATTTTTTTGCAACATTTCTGGGTGGTAAAAAATCGTCTTTTGTGAATGATTTATTAGGATTATATGATGATCCAATAGATACTAAATTTTGTTTAGATTCATGTGGTACAAAAGCATGGTGCACAGATTTCATTTTTTTACCCTTTTTCTGTCTTTTTCCTTGATAATTATAACATAAATTGCTATGGTTTTCATAGCAAAAAGAAAGGATTTTTAAATGACTGTAAATAATGAATATACTGGTGATTCTATTAAGGTTTTAAAAGGGTTAGAGGCTGTTAAAAAACGCCCTGGGATGTATATCGGTGACGTCGGTGAATGTGGTGATGGTTTGCATCATATGATTTACGAGGTTGTTAATAACTCTATCGACGAAGCTATGGCTGGATATGCGGATACGGTATATGTTTCTTTGAATGCAGATGGCAGTGTGACTATTCGTGATAATGGTCGTGGTATGCCATTCGATATTAATCATGAAACAGGACGGTCTGCGCTGGAATTGATTATGTGTGAATTGCATGCTGGGGGTAAATTTGATAACGAAGGTAATGGTGCATATAAAGTATCTGGGGGATTACATGGTGTGGGTGTGTCGGTTGTGAATGCGTTATCCACATGGTTAGAGGTACGTGTATGGCGTGGTGATAAACAAGCATTTATGTCTTTTGCCGAAGGTGTGCCAACGACAGATTTACAAATTACAGAAAACACAACATCGCATGAACATGGGTCCGAGGTTACTTTCTTGCCATCACCAAATACATTTACAGGTACAACATTTAATTTTGATACTTTGGAAACATGGTTGCGTGAACAATCTTATTTGAATGCAAATGTGCGTATCATTTTAGAAGATTTGCGTGGCGCAGAAAAGAAAGAACGTGAATTCCATTCTGTGGACGGATTAAAGGGCTTTGCAACTTATTTGGATAAATCCAAAGAATTGTTGAATCCAGATCCAATTCAAATGATTAAACAAGTTGAAGATTCTTATATTGAAATTGTTTTACAATGGACGACCGCGTATACCGAAACATCACTTTGTTTCACAAATAATATTCCAAACCGTGATGGTGGAACGCATTTGGCGGGATTCCGTGCGGGGTTAACGCGTGCTTTGAATAAATATATTGGTGAAAAAATTACCAAGAAAGATATCAATTTAACGGGTGAAGATTTTCGTGAAGGTTTAACCAGTATTGTCAGTGTTAAAATTCCTGATCCAAAATTTGGTTCACAAACCAAGGATAAATTGGTGTCAAGTGAAGTGCGCCCATTGGTTGAAAATACAGTAAATGATTTGTTGTATGAATATTTAGAAGAAAACCCTGTTATAGCAAAATCAATTATTGATAAAATTGTAGAGGCCGCGACGGCACGTGAGGCTGCGCGTAAGGCACGTGAATTATCACGTAAAAAATCAGGGCCAGAATTAGGCGGTTTACCTGGAAAATTAGCAAATTGTTCTGAACGTGACCCTGAAAAATGTGAATTATTCATCGTTGAGGGAGATTCAGCTGGTGGTACCGCAAAGCAGGGACGTGACCGTAAAACACAAGCGATATTACCATTACGTGGAAAGATTTTGAATGTTGAACGTGTGCGTTTTGATAGAATGTTAACGTCTGATACGATTGGTGCTTTGATTACTACGATGGGTGCCGGTATTGGTAAGGATGAATTTGATATCGAAAAAATGCGTTATCATAAAATTATTATCATGACCGATGCTGATGTGGACGGTCAACATATTCAAACGTTATTAATGACGTTCTTTTATCGTCATATGCCAGAAGCAATTGAACGTGGTTATATCTATGTTGCGAAACCACCGCTTTATGGTGTTACACGCGGTAAACAGCAAATTTATATCCAAAACGAACATGATATGGATGATTATTTGATGAACCAGTTGGCAACCGATGGTATGATTCAAACTGCGGATGGAACCCAGATTTCTGGTGCAGATTTAAAACGTGTTTTAACATTAGTTTTGAATATGAAAAATACATTACAGGCATTAAATCATATTATGCCGTTGCGCTTTATCGAAGCGTTGGCTTTGAATGGTGCATTAGAGGCCGAAACCCAGGAAAATTTCGATGCGGCTGCAAAAATGTTAGATGCCGAAGAATTAGAATTTGAACGTGGCTGGAAAGTGTCAGCAGATATGTTGGGTATCACAATTACACGTACGTTACGTTCTGTGAATGAAACACATGTATTACCACGTGAAAAATTGAATTCACCAGAAATTCGCAGTTGGCACAGAATGGATGGCAAGGATGAATTGATACAAATGTTTTCAAAACCAACAGTTTTAACTGTGAAATCTAAATCACAAAAGATTTGGGGTGCGTTGGCATTGTTGGATACGGCGTTTGAATATGCGCGTAATGGATTAAAGATTCAACGTTATAAAGGTTTGGGTGAAATGAACGCTGAACAATTGTGGGAAACAACAATGGATCCAAATAATCGTTCTTTGTTCCAGGTTAAAATCCAAGACGCATCAGCTGCAGACGAAGTTGTATCTATGTTGATGGGTGATGTTGTTGAACCACGTCGTGACTTTATTGTTGAAAACGCATTAGAGGCAAATTTGGACGTATAGTTTGTATTGAATAAAAATAGCAAAAAGGACTCTATAATGTCAGAGATTCAGCAATCATTTAATAAAGTTAAAGATGCTATCTATGATAAATATAGAGTGTTTATGCAACAGGCGGAAGTGTGGCAACAAACATTATCACGAACATCAGAGTTATATTTTGATGCTGCTAATGTATTAAAATCTTTGTTGCAATATATGAATGATATAAATGTAGATAATCATTCTGGTGCCATGGGTAATTTAATAGAATTTGGTCAAAGATTTAAATTTGCTAGGCATAAATTAACAGAGATTTATGAGTTTTTATATCGTGAACGTACGGCATGGATCCAAGTTTGGGGAAACATGGATGAATTATATGGGTTTGTTAATTTGTTTATAAAGTGTGTTGAAGAACAAGATTATTTATTAAAAAAACAACCTGTATTTTCAATGAATGCTGAACAATGTAATGCAAATAATGTAAAGCATGTTTTTGCAGAATTAAAAAATACTATTTTGATTAAACGTGATTCGTTTAAGAAAACATCAGAAATATGCCAACGTGTCTTACCAAATACATCGCAAAGGTATTTTGATGCGGCCCGGGAATTAAACTCTGTATCAGAATATATGGAGCTTTTAAATTTTGATAATCCTAATATAGGGGCCGTTTTGGGTAAATTTAGAGACGAATTTAATTCTTCTATGAATAGATTAAAACAAGTGGAAGAAGATTTGCATTCAAATGGTACAGCATGGCCACAATTGTTTGGGGATATGAAAAATTTAAATGTATTTGTTAACGAGTTAGTGCCACGTGTTCAAAAAGGTTTATCCGCAAGTAATGAAGGTGTATTAGATTCTTTGAGACAAATTACAAAAAAATATGCGGATGTTGTTGAGACACGTTCTGTTGACGATGTACAAAATGTTTTTAATGAATTAAAAAATGCTTTGGAATTTGCTGTGAATAAAGGCGTGATTCCGCAAGATATGGCGGATGATTTATACAAAGATGCGGAAAAATCTTTGAAAGATATTAAAACCGAACAAATAAAAGATGCCACGCAAAATGTTGCGGATAAAGATAAACGCGAAAAACAATTAAAACAAGAAGTGTTAAAAAAACAAATTATTGATGATATTGATAAGTAATGTTTGATAAAAATTGGTTTTTTGATTTAGAAAAAACTTTACGTGCGCGTGGGTTAGATAGCGATTCAAAAACATTTGATGAAATACGTGATATGTTGGCGACACATAAAAAGTTGTCGCCAGATTGTTTTGCTTTTGAGTGTGCTTATGTAATTTTAGCGGGCGGTTTTTCCCAGAAAACTGCAAAAAAAATTCATAAAACAATTTGTGAAAAATTATCGAATGGTGCAAATGCTGATGATTTATTAAATGTGTTTCATAATAAAAATAAAATAAATGCCATTTATAAAATATGGCAAAGTCGTGATAGTTTATCGCAAGAATATTATTCGCAAAAAACATTAGATGATAAATTAAATTTTATTCAAAAATTACCACACATTGGAAAAATAACTGCGCATCATTTGGCACGGAATTTAGGGTGCGACATTGTTAAATATGATATTTGGATTCAAAGATTAGGTGTGTTGTATGCCGGGAAACCTGAACTTTTTGAATTGGTTGATAATGGAAAATTAAATTCAAAGGTAAAAAAATATTGTGATGATATGTTTGATTGTTTAGTGTGTGAAACAGGGTTACCACGTGGGTATATTGATGTGGTGTTATGGAAAGCTTGCCAAAATGGATTAATACAGGGGTTAAAATAAAATGGATGTAAAAATTGAAGAATCTTGGAAACAGGCATTAGCAACTGAATTTGATAAAGATTATTTTATTAAACTCACTGATTTTGTGCGTGGGGAATATTTATCTGGTAAACAAATTTATCCGCGTGCATCTAATATTTTTAATGCGTTTAATTTATGTCCGGTGGATGATGTCAAAGTTGTGATTATTGGTCAAGATCCATATCACGAGCCAGGACAAGCGCATGGTCTGTGTTTTTCCGTGCCGGATGGAATTACACCACCGCCATCACTGATTAATATTTATAAAGAAATTGAAACTGATTTAGGACGCCCCAGTTCAACACATGGTGATTTAACATATTGGGCAAAGCAAGGTGTGTTGTTATTAAATTCTACATTAACGGTCCAGGCGCATTTGGCGGCATCGCATGCGGGTAAAGGTTGGGAACAATTTACCGATGCGGTGATTTCTGTTTTATCAAAGCGCAAAAATATTGTTTATATGTTGTGGGGCAGTTATGCACAAAAAAAAGCGGCTTTGGTTGATACATCACAAAATTTAGTTTTAAAATCTGTTCATCCGTCGCCGTTGTCGGCATATCGTGGTTTTTTTGGATGTAAACATTTTTCATCAGCCAATGAATACTTGGTTCAACATGGTAAAACACCGATAGATTGGTAAATTAAAAGTTATGTGTTATCCCCAGGCCGTAAAATGCGTACGAGTGATTTTCGGTTGCGGTATTCGCGTTCGAAAAGT